>Ga0209199_1000662_pt1 | contig 46932 bp, 48 predicted proteins | sample COGITO_mtgs_1105_7_FD_184805 | JGI IMG/M metagenome (GOLD analysis project Ga0209199, IMG submission 184805) | Pelagic marine microbial communities from North Sea - COGITO_mtgs_110523 (SPAdes) (version 2) | ecosystem: Environmental > Aquatic > Marine > Epipelagic ... | reverse complement strand
TTAACCTTGACGGTAATCTGGGATTCGAGGGTATTGCGGGTAACTGTGGCTGTACGATCTGCCATGGGATCTCCGAGCGGTTCATTTTCTGGCGGCATTATACTGCAAAATAGATGTTGCTACAGTACAAAAAAGCGATACACTGTTGGGCTATGAAGCGTTTCAACACAATATTTGCCATTGTTTTAAGTCTGGTTATCGGCCTCGGGTCGGTGACGGCAACCGCTCATACCCATACTGATCATCAGGAGAACAGCTGTCCGGTCTCTGTATTGCAGAATGCCTCAGCAGCAGTTACCGATGAAAACAGCACAACCTTCGTAACAGCAACCACTACAGCTGTTGCCATTCACAACCATCAGGCTGTCAGCAACCGCATCAGGGGTTGCCAGCATGCCAGAGCGCCCCCTTTAACCTCTAAATAATTTGTATTTTTCATTGGAAGACATTCGTGCCGTTTATTCGGCGTGGACATTATTTTTTAGAGGAATCAGTTTTGAATAAATTAACTACTCGCAGGTTGCCTCTGGCAGCCAGCCTTTTAAGTTTATCCTGCAGTGCTTTTGCTCAGGAAATTGAAGAAATTATTATTACATCATCGTTGATCGATGCCTCCGCAGAGGAAATCTCCAACCCATTGCATGTTATCGATGGTCAGTCTATCGCCGCCGATGCCAGCCAGAGCATAGGTGCCAGTCTCCAAGGCCTGGTGGGTGTTTCCTCCAGTGATTATGGCTCTGCTGTTGGTCAGCCTATTATTAGAGGCATGTCGGGAAGCAGAGTGAAAGTCCTGAATAACGGCATAGTGGTCAGAGATGTTTCAGGTTTGGGACCGGATCACATTAATGAGGTTGATTTAAATAATATCCAGCAAATCGAAGTTGTCAGAGGCCCATCATCTTTGCTTTATTCCAATGGCACCATCGGCGGAATCGTCAATGTGGTGGACAACACCATTGCCAGAAAGGATATTTTGGAGTCTGAGTTTAAACTAGGTTTAGAGGCTCAGTCGGTTAATGACGGAGATAGCCATGACTTCTCTTACCAAAATAATCTTGGTGGCTTGAATATCAGTCTTGCCTACAAAGATTCTAACTTCGATGACTTTGAAATTCCCCATGGCGCTGTTATCCACCATGAAGACGAGCACGAAGACCATGATGGGGAAGAGGGCGAGGAACATGACGATCACGATGAGGAGGGCCATGAGGATGAGTTAGATTCTCTGCCTAATAGTGATGTCGCCTCTACCTCCAAAAGGCTGGGTATTTCCAAGACCGGAGATTGGGGCTACGTTGGTATCTCCTATAGAGACAATGAAAACCTTTACGGTATTCCTTTTCACGGAGAAGGTAACGAGGGGCATGAGGATGAAGATGGCCATGAGGACGAAGGTGAACATGCTGGTGAGCGCATTTTCTCATCAACTGACGCTAGCACCTTTAATCTCGAAGGCTCCTATCTGGTAGGCAACAGCTGGCTGAAAAAGGTCGATTACCACTTCGGAGACTCCGATTATTCGTTGACTGAGCAACATGCCGAGGAAGAGGAGCATGAAGAGCATGAAGACGAGAATCATCATGAAGAAGGTCCCACCACTTTCAAAAATGATGCCAGAGAATACGGTGCAATTTTTGATTTAAACAGTGAATCTCTGTCACAAAAAATTGCTATTAATTTTGTTGATGAACATATCTCTGTTACCGGCGAAGAGGCCTTTCTAAACCCATCAGAAAGCAAAGAAATAACCCTTGGTTACTATTTGAGCAAAGACTTTGATGTATTCCATCTCGACTTTGGTATCAGGCATGATCAAATAACCAAAAAAGGGTCTATTTCTCATGACAAAGAGCATGATGAGGAACACGAAGAGGGTCATGATGAGGGCCACGCTGATGAGCATGAAGTCGAGTTAGAGGATTTTGCTCGGGATATCAACAATACCAGCTATGCGCTAACTTTGAGCAGAGACGTAAATGAGTCACTAGAGATAAGTTTAGGGCTGTCTGCTGTGGAGCGAGCGCCTTCAGCGGTAGAGCTGTTAATAAATGCTCCTCACCTGGCAACAGGCAGAGTGGAAGTGGGCGATAGCAACCTGAGCTCTGAGAAATCCAACAATATCGATCTGAGTTTTAATTATCAAAATGATGGATTTTTTGCTGCCCTCACCTTTTTCCAAAATGATGTCGACAACTATATTTACCTTTTGGATGAAACCGAAGAAGAACATGGTGAGCACGATGAGGGCGAGCATCATGAGGGATTAATTCTTGCCAATTATGTCCAGCAGGATGCCGAGTTTGACGGTTATGAAATTGAAATAGGCAAGACCTTTGAACTTGCCCGTGGCGACCTGACTCTATCCTATGCCCGGGATTCGATTTCTGCTGAGTTTGCCGCTGGAGGAAATATCCCACGCATAACACCGGAACGAGACATATATAAGGTGTCCTATACCGGGGATGGGCTAAAGGTTGCACTGTCGCTTACCGACGCAGCAGATCAGACCGATACAGCTGAAGATGAAACTGTTACCAATGGCTTCGAGATGCTGAACCTGAATGTCTCAAAGACAGTTGAACTTAGCTCAGGGCACAGTTTAACTCTGTCAATGTTCGGCAAAAATCTGCTGGATGAAGTGGCCAGAAACCACAGCTCATTCGTTAAGGATGAAGTGCCAATGGCCGGCAGAAATCTGGGTATAAGGGCTAGTTACTCTTTTTAGGTGCTTTTTCTAAGTACTAGGTCTGATTAGTCAGCCGTTTGTCAGTGTTTAAGGGTTGTACTCTTTGATGTAACATAAGCCGCAAAGAGCAACCCTTATCCTGATGGTCAATGTGAAAAAATTATTGAAATGGCTCGCTACTGGCCTTCTAACAGTGGCTACTTTATTTTCTGTCGCAATTATCTACGTCACCTTCGCTGTCGATATTAATAGCTTCAGGTCGGATATTGAGTCCATGGCTCGCCAGCAGGGTTTGGATCTGACAATTGAGGGTGATCTGGCCTGGACATTTCTTCCCCAGCCCGGCATCAGCATAGGGCATGTTGGCTTTTCCGATCAGAATATTGTTTCCGGTACCTTAGACAAACTAACCCTTTCCGTGGCCTGGACTGATCTGCTTGCAATCAGTGGTGACCCAAGTCAGCTGACATCAGGCTCTGTTCAAGTTAGCGGCGGCCAGATGCGTTATCAGGCCCATAACAGCCTACCAGTGCAACTGGACAATATTGATCTGCGGGTCCGCAATGTAGCTCTAGATGGTTCGGAGTTTCCTCTGGCTGCGTCAGCTCAGGCCTTTGGCGGACAGCAGTTTGCCGTCGAGACAGATGTGTCGGTTCAGGTGGTCAATAGCACTATCGACCGCATCAATCTCTCGGACCTGAGCATAGAGGTCAATGAGATTAAGGTGACGGGCAATATTGAGGCCAGCAGCCAGATGAATTTTATTCAGGGTAATTTGCAGACCAATCGGTTTAACCTTGCTCAGCAATTACAGCTGGTCTCTAAACTACTGCCAACAATGAGCGCACCAAAATTTGCCAATCCCTCGGCCCTCAGGGAGCTGAGTATTGAAAGCCGTTTTGCTATTGATCAACAGGCCCTGTCCGATATCAGCACTGTAATGGTGTTGGATAATCAGAGCTTTGACATAAATCTAAGCATCGACCAGCAGCGCAACAAGCTAATCACAAAGATATCCGGGGACAGTCTCAATGTTGCCGATTACATGTCGGAAACCAGTAGCGAGGCGGATAATTCCGCTCTTTTTGCACCATTGGCGATTCCTTTTGCCTTGTGGCAGGGACAGAGTCAGGTGGAGATAAATATCGGTAAGATACTGCTTGATGGCTTTGCCGTGGATAATTTTTACAGCAATATCTTTGGCAATCAGCGGGTGCTGCGTATCACTTCCTTAAATGCAGATCTCTTTGGTGGCCAGATCAATGCCATTGCCAAGCTGGATATGCGCCTGGCCAACCCCAGCTTAAGCCTGCAGCCATCTGTTAATAATATTGATTTAGCTCTGGCACTGCCCGCTCTGGCTGACTATTCCGGACTCAGCGGCACAATTGAGCTGGAAGCCAATATTCAGGGTGCCGGCAACGATATCGACAGCATTCTAAAGTCCCTCAATGGTGCAGGTCAGCTGTACATTGAGTCACCCAGCTACCGAGATATTAATATAGAGCAAACCTTCTGTGATGCGGCGGCCCTATTTGGCAGCGGCGGCAGATCTAGCCAGCAATGGGCTGCTGGCACCAAACTGGAGGATTTCACTGGCGACTTTCAGTTTGGTGATGGCAATCTGACGATCACTGATTTCAGTACTGCAACGGGCAACCTCAATATTAATGGGCGTGGCACCTTAGGTATGCTCAGTCAAAAATATAATTTCAAAACCAAGGCTCGACTGGATGGAGCAACCACTAGCAGCACTGGCTGCTCGGTTAACAAGCGCCTGCACAACCGTGAAATACCTTTTATCTGTAAAGGCCGCTTTAATCAGGGTTCCACTTCGTGCAAGCCAGATGAGCGGGTACTAAAAGAGCTGCTGAAAAACTCCGCCCTTGAAAAGCTGGGCAGTAAACTGTTAAAAAATAATAATTCAGAAGACCAGGCGGATCCATTGAAGAGCCTGTTCAATGACTTTCTCAAGCGCAACCTGAACTAATGCAAAGGGCAGCATTCCAGCGCGCCGTGCTCAACTGGTTTGATCAGCATGGCCGCACCAACCTGCCCTGGCAGCAAGATATCAGCCCATACAGAGTTTGGGTGTCAGAAATTATGCTGCAGCAGACTCAGGTCAGCACGGTTATCCCCTACTTTCAGCGCTTTATGCAGAGCTTCCCCAATGTGCATGCTCTGGCCGCGACACCCCTAGACAATGTACTGCATCATTGGACTGGCCTTGGCTACTATGCCCGGGCCCGCAATCTGCATAAAACTGCACAGCTGGTCAGCGACCAACACAGCGGTGAATTCCCCAATACCATTGCTGGCCTGTGCGAGCTGCCGGGCATAGGCCGCTCCACTGCAGGGGCCATTAGTTCAATAGCGTTTAAAATACCGGCCACCATTCTGGATGGCAATGTTAAGCGGGTGCTGGCCAGGTTTTCCGCCACCGAGGGCTGGCCGGGCAAGTCTGATGTGGTGCAAAAGCTATGGCTGGTGGCAGAACAATATACCCCAGAGCATCGCATTGCTGATTACACCCAGGCCATGATGGATCTTGGCGCCACCGTCTGCACCAGATCATCCCCCAACTGCAACCAGTGCCCATTGGCAGGAGATTGTATAGCTTATGCCCAGGACAACCAGACTCAGTATCCAGGTAAAAAGCCGCGCAAAATACTGCCGGTGAGAAAAACCTGCCTTCTGTTAATTCACAATCAGGACGGCGAATTACTGCTGCAACAAAACCCTCCCGCAGGTCTCTGGGGTGGACTCTGGGTTCTGCCCCAGGTTGAGTCTGAGGCAGATATAGTTGCCAGCTGCGCCGCACTGGGATTGGAAGTTGTCGATCAACACAGCCACACGATAAAGCGTCATACCTTTAGCCATTTCCATCTCGATTATCAGCCTATTGTGGTCAATACCATTGATCGCGCCCACTCAGTGGCCGACACACACAATCAGGTCTGGTATAACCGGGAAAATCCACTATCATTAGGCATGCCCGCACCTGTCCTGGCATTACTCCACCCATAACCCAGAGGTACCCCATGGCGCGCACTGTCTTTTGCCGCAAGCTTAAACAAGAATTGCCCGGACTGGATCTGCCTCCTTTTCCCGGCCCCAAAGGCGAAGAGGTGTTTAACAATATCTCCAAGCAAGCTTGGGGTGAATGGATGCAACACCAGACCACATTAATCAATGAAATGCGTCTAAATATGATGGATCTCACCGCCCGAACCTACCTCGCAGAGCAGCGGGAAAAGTTCTTTGCCGGCGAACAGGTCGATCAGGCTGAAGGATACGTCCCGCCTAGCGAATAACCCTTGACGAACAGCGGTTCAGACGCTTTAATACGCGCCTCTCGCGATATGACGAAAATCAATTTGCGATGCCCGGTTAGCTCAGTTGGTAGAGCAGTGGATTGAAAATCCTCGTGTCCCTGGTTCGATTCCGGGACCGGGCACCATAATTTTAAAAGCCTCGGTGCGAACTGAGGCTTTTTTGGTTCTATAAGGTGGTCATCGAACGGTCGATGGATTCGCGCTCTGCGCTCAGGGCTCCGCCCCGCCCTCGCTAGCGAGTGCGCCCAAAACGCTGCGCGTTTAGTCCGGGACCGGGCACCATAATTTTAAAAGCCTCAGTGCGAAATGAGGCTTTTTTGGTTCTATAGGGTGGTCATCGAACGGTTCGATGGATTCGCGCTCTGCGCTCAGGGCTGGGTTTTATTCGCTTAGCGCGGCTGTTACTGAACCTGGTTGTGAGAAGACTTTCATTAGGCTTTGGGCTATATCTTCGCCCAGATAGCTAGTGAGCTTCTCTATTCGCTGCTGTGATGCTCTGCGGATCAGGTTAATGCCGGCCTGGTGATCTCGCTGCCTCAGCTGGAATCCCTTTAACATCTGCATTTCACTCTGATTAATAATTTCGTAGACAAAGTACAGCTGCTCTTGGGTGAGTCCCTGCCGCTTGCCTTCGGTGACCAGTGCGGTGAATCTGCTGTCCAGTACTGAGAAGACTTTTAGAGCGCCATCCCGGCCCAAAAGTTTGTGCAACTGCTGGCGCTGTTCGATCTGGTCTGCCGGGCTCGTTGAGTTTTGACGTATTCGCTGGCTCAGTGGGTAGACCAGTTTAAAGGTTTGCCTGAACTGTGGTTCGGTAAAGGCAAAGTCAGTTGCTCGCAGCTTGTTAGCGGTTGAGGAATACCTGAGGTTATATTCAAAGGCGTCAGCAGCGGGCAGCATGTCGGCAATATCAATCAATGGCTGGGAGCTGCGGCTCTTGCTGCTATCGGAGGCTTTAAGTATCTCTAATGCCGTGGGGCGGTTTTTGATCAGGTATTCGTGCACTACTATCTGCTGGGCGGAGGAAAAAAATCCCATACTCAGTGCCAGAGGCTGAAATAACCGATGGAAGGCATACCTATGCCCAACAACACAGCTAGTATGGATAATGTGATCAACAGTTCAATCAAGGTGAATCCGTTGCAAACCCTGGTTCTTAAACAGGAATTCATTGCGCCAACCTTACATCCGATGTATTTAATCAGTCTGTTCCCTAGCCGAAGACTAGAAGTCGCAGAATGGTATCAATAGCGGTAGGCACAAACCGTGATTTTGATCACAGGATATATGGAGACAGTCGACTAGAGTGACTGGAGTAGGAAACTAAGGGTAAGGGATCAGCCCTGAGATGCAGAATCCCCCGGATCTCCTCCCCCTAGCATAATGCTGATCCAGCGAGTATCAGGCTGATTTTCCAGCGCAATTTTAATCATGATGGTCAGGGGGATAGACAGCAACATGCCCACTGGACCCAGGACCCAGCCCCAGAGCACCAAAGAGACAAACACCACCAGAGGCGACAGGTTTAGCCCTTTGCCCATCCAGCGGGGTTCAATCATATTGCCCATCACCAGATTAACCAGCACAAATCCGAGCAGAGTCAGGCCAGCATAGACAAACCCAAGCTGCACCAGAGCCAGCAGCACCGCTGGTACAGCGGCAATAAAGGAACCCACCGTGGGCACAAAATTTAATAGAAAGGCCAGCAGCCCCCAAAGCACCGCATAGTCGACACCCAGAATGCTTAACCAGATAAAAATCAGCAGGCCAGTGACCAGACTGATCGCCGCTTTGATAGCCAGATAGTTGTGCACACTGTCGGAGAACTTGTTCAGCCATTCCTGATTGGTATTGCCACCCCGAGCCAAGCGCAGCTTTTCACCAAAACCGATGTTTTCTGCGAGAATAAAAACCACGGTCAACAGGATCATGACCGCATTGGTCATTACATTGCCAAAGGAGGCCAATGTACTGCCCACCAGCTTCATCACGGCGCCGGGGTCAAAGCTGCTCTGCCATTGTTGGGCATCAATCTCCACTCCGCGCAGGCTCAGCCACTGTTGCACGCCGGTACTCATAGCCGATAGCTTATCCGAATACACCGGGATATCCTGGCGGAAATTGTCAATTGAAGAGCCAATCACTGCGGCTAGAATCAGCCCCACCAGAATTACCAGCATCACCACCAGCAGTATCGCCAGCCCGCCAGGTACCCGATGGTTTTTCAGCCAGGTCAGTAACGGCGACACAATCATGGCAATAAATACGGCTAGCAAAAACGGAACCAGCAGAGGGCCGGCCATCTTTAGCCCGGAGACCACCACCACAAATGCGGCGCTGATCACCAGAAATTTGGCAATCGGTGAGGTTTTATCATTCATGGTTATGCTCCAATGCCTGTAGCTCTCTCTTTAGGCCATCCAGTATCTGCATTAGCTCCTCGCGTCCCCGGGAATTAAAGATTACCAACCCATGGCGCTCACTCAATGCGCTTTCAGCTAACATAGCACATTGCTGGCGAATTTTATCTAGCTCCGGGTCGTGGCGAATTGGCATGCCAACAAATACATCCCAGTTAGCAATAGTGGCCGTCTCTGCCAGCACTGACTCAAGCAGGGCTTTAATATTGACCGCTTCCACGCGATACACCGGCAGACCCACATAGCGAAATACCAGAAGAGCCAGCATAACAACGCAAAAGATGAGAGCCACTGTGATAATAAAATCCATCTGCGAGCCTAGGGAAAGAACAACAATTTGATTGCCATCAACATGGTCACCAGCGTAATAATTGGCTGAACAAAACCACTGCCACGCTGCATAACAAGGTTAGAACCTAATCGCGCACCAATCATCTGAGCAACTGACATAGCAATTGCAAGGTGCCAGATAACGTAGCCGCTAAACACAAAAATCAATGCCGAAGTACCATTCACCGCCAGTATCATCAACTTGGTTTCCGCAGTGGCCTTAACCAAATTATGGCCTAGCAACCAGACAAACAGGAACGGCATAATTGAGCCCATACCAGGGCCAAAAAAACCGCCATAAAACCCCATACCCAACGCTGCCGTGCAGGCAAACCAGCGCTGACTGATTTTCTGTGGCTGATCCCTGTCATTGACCTTTGGGGAGACTAAAAAGTAGATAGCGATGGCTAATAATAGAAACGGTATCAGTCTGGTCAGTAGCTCTGAATCCAGACTCTGCACCACCAATGTGCCTACCGCTGAACCGGCTATGGCTAGCGCAATAGAAAGCCTCAGGGGCTTGATATCCAGATGACCTTTGCGAAAAAAATTCCAGGCGGAAGACAATGTGCCAATCGAACTCTGCACCTTGTTGGTGGCCAGAGCATTGAGAGGAGGCAAGCCAGCCCAGAGCAGAGCTGGCAGGGTTAGAATGCCCCCAGAGCCAGCAATCGAGGATATCAAACCGGCAAAAAAAGCGATAAAAACTAAAACAAACTGAATGTTTGTAAATATTTCCATAATAGTAAGCGCTAACTTACCAAGGCGTTATTCCCGCTCGGGATATTTGCCGTTATAGCGCTTGTAATGCTCCATAATAGCCACAAGATCGGCCTCGTGATCACCAGTTGGCTCAAAGGACTCCCCAAGCACAACCCGCTTGCGGGCAAAGTCCAGACCAATCATAAATATAGTGCAGTCAGTGGCTTCGGCCATGCGCAGAAATCCAGTCTTCCATTTATCGACCTTTTTTCGCGTGCCTTCCGGGGCCAGACCAATAACAATGCCATTCTCCCGCTCCACCAGCTTGGCCACATTATCAACAATATCCTGGGGCTTAGAGCGATTGATTGGAATACCGCCCAACCATTCCATAAACCATACCACTCCAGGCTTGAATATCGTGTGTTTGCCCAGCCAGCGCAGACGGATATTGAGCCCCAGAATCGCGGCCATGGCGTAGACAAAGTCCCAGTTGGAAGTATGGGGCGCGCCAATAATCAACAGCCGTTTCAGGTTGGGAATCCGCCCTTCGACCCGCCAGCCAAATATGCGCAAAACCGTGCGCCCAAACCATTGGGCAAAGGCACCTCGGTTAGCGCGCAAATGTTCCGGGCACTGTTGTTCGGATACAACTAGTGGTTTCTGACTCATACCTGAACTCTCTTTAATTCTTATTCTGGTAGATAGGGCCTGGCAACCTTAAAACTGATCTGGGTGACGTCCGGTAAACTGGCTGTAATATTCAATAATAGCCGCAATATCCGCCTCATTGTCACCAGTGGGTTCGAATACATCTCCAAGCACGATACGTCTGTTGGCAAAATCCAGAGCACCCAGCTGAATCACGCATTTATTTTTCTTGGCAATGCGCAGAAAACCTGTCTTCCATTTTGTGACCTTTTTGCGGGTTCCCTCGGGAGCCATAACAAGAATCAAACCATTGTCTTTTTCCACCGCCGCATCCACATAGCCCATTACCTCATCTGGCTGCTCTCGATTGACCGGGATGCCCCCCAACCAGCGAAAGAACCAGGTCACCCCGAACTTAAAAATTGTGTGCTTGCCCAACCAGCGCACCCGCGCATTAATACCCAGGATAACAAGAATTCCAAAGACAAAATCCCAATTGGATGTATGGGGCGCTGCCACCACCATTACCCGCTCTGCATCGGCAATTTTGCCCTCTAACTCCCAGCCAATGGCGCGATAAAACGTGCGCCCAAACCAGCGGGTTAATGGGCTGCGATTGGTGCGTAAATGAGCAGGACATTGATCCCGGGAGACGGGGACAACTTTTTCACTCATAGCTGTAGCTACTCTGTCTGTTGTTCTATTTTTAGTTTTGATTGCTGCTTAATGTTCTCTGGTGGAGCGAAATTCAATGTCCGGATGCCGCTCCTGAGCCAGCGCCAAATTCACTCTGGTGGGCGCCAGATAGGTAAGATGGCCACCGCCATCCACTGCCAGATTCTCCTCCGCCTTAATGCGGAAAGCCTCGAGAGTTTTAGCATCATCAGATTCTGTCCAGCGCGCTGTGTGCACATTGACTGGTTCATAGATAGCTTCAACACCGTATTCCTCTCTGAGCCTGTAAGCCACCACATCAAACTGGAGCTGGCCCACAGCGCCGACAATAATATCGTTATTGCGAAATGGAAAAAATACCTGGGTGCTGCCCTCTTCCGACAGCTGGCGAATACCATTTTGCAGCTGCTTGGCTCGTAGCGGATCTTTTAAGCGTATACGCTTAAATAGCTCCGGTGCAAAATGCGGAATACCGCTGAATTTGAGTGCTTCACCCTCGGTAAAAGTATCGCCAATCTGAATGGACCCATGGTTGTGCAGACCAATAATATCTCCGGCGACTGCCTCTTCCACGGAAATACGCTCACCGGCTTTAAAACTAAAAGCATCAGAGATACGCACATCTTTGCCGGTGCGTACGTGCTTCATTTTCATACCTTTGCTGTATTTGCCGGAGCAGATACGCATAAAGGCAATGCGGTCCCTGTGTTTTGGGTCCATATTGGCCTGGATCTTAAACACAAAGCCGCTGAATTTATCCTCACTGGCCGTCACTTCCCGCTCTAATGTCTGGCGGGGCTGCGGGGCAGGGGCCCAGCGCACAAAGTCATTCAGCATTTCGCGGATACCAAAGTTACCCAGCGCAGTACCAAAAAATACCGGGGCTAGTTTGCCGGACAGAAATTCGTCCATATCAAACAGATTGGTGGCGCCTTTTACCAGCTCCAGCTCTTCAAGCACATCATCGGCATAGTCACCCAGCGCTTCTCGAGCCTCTGGTGACTCGAGACCTTTAACCTGAATATCATCCATCAATGTGTGACCCTTACCCTGCACATAGACATGGATGGTATCTGTATAAAAATTGTACACACCGCGAAACTCACGGCCCATACCAATCGGCCAGTTGATCGGTGCTGCTTTAATTTTCAGCACCTCTTCAATTTCATCCAGCAAATCGATGGGATCGCGAATATCCCGGTCCATTTTATTAACAAAGGACAGAATTGGCGTATCCCGCAGGCGACAGACATCCATCAATTTAATGGTGCGATCTTCCACGCCCTTGGCGCCATCAATCACCATCAGGGATGAATCCACCGCGGTCAGGGTGCGGTAAGTATCCTCAGAGAAGTCTTCATGACCAGGGGTATCCAGCAGGTTAACCATGCAGTCGTTGTAGGGAAACTGCATCACAGACGAGGTGACCGAGATGCCCCGCTCTTTCTCCATGGCCATCCAGTCAGAAGTAGCATGACGATCGCTTTTACGGCCCTTGACTGTACCCGCCACCTGAATCAGATTGCCGAGCAGCAGCAGCTTCTCAGTGATAGTGGTTTTACCCGCATCCGGGTGGGAGATAATCGCAAAGGTGCGCCGGTCTGAGGCTGATTGACTCATGATTTTTCTGACTGCCGTTAAAAGTCGCGCATTATAGCCTTGCCGAGGTTAGGGGTCAGCTTTTATCTAGACCGCCTGTGCTGTCAATGTCCATCGGGCGGCAACTGAAGCTCAAAGACAATCTAGGCACTTCTTTGCGGCGTATAGATCTGCCATAGCAGCCAATAAACATTTGGTGATTCAGGGCCGGTGCAGTATTGTCTGGCCCTATTCGCCCAACCGCATTTTCAGGAGCAGTTCCATGAAGTACCAAGGCCAGACAGATTACGACCACAAAGGCCCCTCGCCTCAAACTGGTGTACTGCTGTGCAACCTGGGCACTCCCGACGCTCCCAAAACGGCTGAACTGCGTCGCTATCTGAAAGAATTTCTCAGTGACCCAAGGGTTGTTGAAGTGCCGCGCTTGCTGTGGTGGATGATTCTCAACCTGATTATCCTGCGTATTCGCCCGCGCCGCTCGGCCAAGCTGTATGCCAGCGTCTGGTCTGAAGGTGGTTCGCCATTGATGGTGCACAGCACCAATCAGGTTGCCGGGGTAAAGAAGATTCTCGATAAAAAGTTTAAGCGCGATGTGCCTGTGGTACTGGGGATGCGCTACGGCAACCCCTCTATGGAGTCAGCCATTGCTGAGTTAACTGCGCAGAATGTGCGTGATATTACTGTGCTGCCGCTATACCCCCAGTATTCCGGTGCCACCACTGGTTCCACCTTTGATGCGGTAGCCCAGACATTTACCAAAACCCGCTGGGTGCCGGAGTTGCATTTTATTGGTGGCTATCAGCAGTCCAAACTTTATATCGATGCCCTGTGTGGCACTATTCGCAAGCATGTCGCTAAGCATGGCCAGCCCGATAAGCTGATGTTTTCCTACCATGGCACGCCGCAGAAATACCTTAATAAAGGCGATCCATACCATTGCTTCTGCCACCAGACCACTAGGTTGGTGCGCGAGCGGTTAGGTTGGGAGGAAGACCAAGTCATTACCACGTTCCAGTCGCGCTTTGGTCGTGAACCCTGGCTACAGCCCTATACAGACAAAACCCTCGAAGCCATGCCCGCTGATGGGGTCAAGCATGTGGCGGTGATTTGCCCGGGGTTCTCCTCTGACTGTCTTGAGACCATTGAGGAGATCAATATGGAAGCACGGGAGAGCTTTATTGAGCATGGCGGCGAGCATTTTCACTATATTCCCTGCTTGAATGACGATCCGGCGCAACTTAAGGCCCTGGCGGATGTGGTGAGCAAGTATCTTTAAAATCGGGTAATCGTCCCGCTTTACCCCAAATCACCCAACCAGCTTTGCAATACAGTTGAACAGGAGCCACCCATTCTGGCGGTAGCCATCTCGTCTGCTCTGGTTTTGCCATCATTTAACAGCAGTATCGGCTTGCCCTGGCGCTGGGCCCAGAGGCAAAAACGGTAGCCCGAATACGTCATCAATGAAGAACCTACAACCAGCAATCCTGCCGCGCTCTGCATCGCCCGCTCGGCCTGCATCACCCGCTGCTTGGGGATTGAGTCGCCATAAAACACAGCATTTGGCTTGATAATACCGCGGCAATGTTGGCAGTGGGGAATCTTCATGGTGGAATAGTCCAGATGATCTATATCCGCATCCCCATCCGGGGCTATGCCCCCTGCCAGCAAGGCATATTCAGGGTTGTGATTCTCCAGCCAGAGCTGCAATGGTGCCCTGGGATACTGAATGCCACATGTCATGCAGGACAATGTATCGACGCGGCCATGGAGGTCTATAACATTGCGGCTGCCGGCGCGCTGGTGCAGACCATCGACATTTTGCGTGACCAGACAGGAAACCACCCCCAGCTGCTCCAGTTGCACCAGTGCCTGATGGGCGTCATTGGGCTGGGCCTCGACCATAAAGCGCCAACCCACCATATTGCGCGACCAAAACCGCTGCCTTGAGCTATGGTCTGCCATAAACTCCTGGTGGGTTACTGGTTGCTTGCGCTGCCACTGTCCCTCGCTATCGCGATAGGTGGGCACACCAGATTCAGCACTGACTCCGGCACCGGTTAATACCAGCCAATCTGGGTAGCTTTGCAGCAGTGAAATAAAGCTATTCAGGGGATATTCCTTCGCTATTGGTAAGCCTCTATACGCACCTGTCGCGGAAAATGACTGTATACCACTGAAAATAGGGAATTATGCCTGCACAGGCCGTATAATGGCGGTTTTTTTAATCGCTTGATAATTGTTGATCAGGCTCTGTGAACAGTTAAGATTTATCTATGGATATTACAGCCTATATGCAGGACCTTGGTATAGCGGCTCGAGAGTCTTCTCGAGTTCTTGCCCGTGCCGGTACTGCAATCAAAAACAATGCACTGCTGGCTATTGCCAGCAGGTTGAACGATGGTCGCCATAATCTTTTAGCCGCCAATGCTGTGGATATGGAAAATGGCTGCAGCAACAATCTGGACGCCGCGCTACTGGATCGTCTGGAGCTCAATGATGAGCGCATTGACGGCATGATTGAGGGCCTTAATCAGGTTGCCGCCCTGCAAGATCCTATTGGTGAAATCACCGATATGGGCTTTCGTCCCAGTGGCATTCAACTGGGCAAAATGCGTGTTCCACTGGGTGTCATTGGCATTATTTATGAGTCCCGCCCCAATGTGACCATAGACGCCGCCAGCCTGTGTCTTAAATCTGGCAATGCCACTATTTTGCGCGGTGGCAGCGAGGCAATTCTGTCAAACCAGGCGATTGCCGCCTGCATTGCCAATGGTTTAGCGGATGCTGGTCTTCCTGAAACCGCTGTTCAGGTGATCAATACCACTGACCGCGCTGCGGTGGGTGAGCTGATTACCATGTCCGACTATGTGGACGTCATTGTGCCCCGGGGTGGCAAGGGCTTGATTGAGCGCATCAGCAGCGACGCCAGAGTGCCCGTGATTAAACATCTTGATGGCAACTGTCACCTGTATGTGGATGATCGCGCCGACTTGAAAAAAGCGCTGGCTATTGCCGACAACTCCAAGACCCATCGCTATGGCGTATGCAATGCAATGGAGTCACTGCTGATTGCCGAGCCTGTGGCGAACAATTTTTTGCCTGAGCTGGCAAAGATCTATGCTGAGAAAAATGTGGAGCTGCGCGGCTGCGGCAAGTCCCGCGCTATTCTCGAGACGATTATTGAGGCCACTGAGGAGGACTGGGCCGAAGAGTACCTGGCCCCTATATTGTCGATCAAAATTGTCTCCGGGTTGGATGAAGCCATTGAACATATCAACACACACAGCTCCCAACACACTGAGTCTATTGTTACTGAAGACTTTAACCGCGGCCGACGCTTTATTGCCGAGGTCGATTCCAGCTCGGTAATGATTAATGCTTCAACCCGTTTTGCCGATGGTTTTGAATATGGTCTGGGTGCCGAGATTGGTATCTCCACCGACAAAATCCATGCTCGAGGCCCAGTGGGCCTGGAAGGTCTGACCAGCCAGAAATGGGTGGTGTTTGGCGATGGGCAGATCCGTCAATAATATGGCAGTGGCTCTGTTTGGTGGCACGTTTAATCCCGTCCATATTGGCCATTTGCGGATTGCCACAGAGCTGGCCGAACTGTTACAGGTGGATCATCTAAGATTGCTGCCCTGTGCCTTTCCGTCCCACCGTGGCGAACCCCAGGCCAGTGCAGAGCAGCGACTGGCCATGTTGACCACTGCTACAGCCAACCAGTCAATGCTCGTTGCAGATGATATGGAGTTACATCGGGCTGCACCCAGTTACAGCATTGATACACTGGCCTTGGTGCGCCAGCAGATGGGCGACACAGAGCCCTTATTTTTCTGTATTGGCATGGACGCGCTGATAAAAATTAATACCTGGCAGCGTTGGCAGGAGCTCTTGCTGCACTGTCATATTGTGGTCTCGTCCAGACCCAATACGGAGCAGCCGGAATCCGGGCCAGTAGCAGACTGGATTGCGCAGCACCGCTGCAATGATTTAGATACCATGCAGCAACGGCCCGCGGGCAACCTGTATTTTTGCGATTTAACCATGTTGGATATTTCCTCTACTGGTATTCGCGAAAAGATAGCACAGGGTAAAAGCATTAACTTTATGACCCCTGACACAGTGGTCGAGTACATTCAGCAACATCATTTATACGAGTAACCAATTGCCATGACGCAACCTTTGAAAGATATAGTTATTAACGCCCTTGAAGAGATTAAAGCCACAGATATCATGGATATTGATGTGCGCGAACTCACTGGCATGATGGATACCATGATTGTCGCCAGCGGCAACTCCAATCGCCAGGTCAAGTCTCTTGCCAACAGCGTGGTGGTGGATGCAAAAGAGGCTGGCTATAGCTTGATCGGTGTTGAGGGTGATGATACCTGCGAGTGGATACTGGTGGATTTTGGTGATGTAATTGTCCATATTATGCTTCCGGCAACCCGTGAATTTTATGATCTTGAGCGCCTCTGGACCATGCGCCCCGGTGATTTGCTTGAAGATGGCTCCGGAGAAAATGATGTCACACTGGGCGTTCCTGAGAACGATCAGTAGTAAAAGCAATGAAACTTAAACTATTGGCTGTTGGCACGCGCATGCCGGACTGGGTAGAAGCCGGTTGCAATGAATATGGCAAGCGTATGCCGCCGGAACTGCGGGTGCAGTCAATAGAGATACCCCTGGGCTCAAGGGGCAAAAATCAGCCTGCGGCAAAAGCCATTGAGGCTGAGAGCCAGGGTATTTTAAAAGCGATTGGAGAGCATGATTTTGTTGTCGCACTGGATGTACTGGGCAAGCCAATGAGCACGGAAAAGCTTGCACAGCAGTTGGGCAGCTGGCAAATGAATGGTCGGGATATCTGTCTGCTAGTGGGCGGGCCAGATGGTCTGTCACAGCAATGTCTGGCGCGAGCTAACATGCGCTGGTCGCTATCTGATCTGACATTGCCCCACCCGCTGGTGCGAATTGTGGTTATGGAGCAGCTATACAGGGCATGGACGATTAATGCCAATCACCCTTATCATCGCAGTTAGATGACTGGATAACCTAAATGATAAATGACGCTGCCTTTTCAGACCCCGCCAGAGACCGCAGAATCTTTACCGGCAGGCTATTAATTGCAGGGCTGGCAGCCATTGTATTAACGTCCATTGTTCTCTATCGCTATTTCGATTTGCAGGTTACCCGGCATCAGGACTTTGCCACTCATTCCGACAATAATCGCGTCCATGTCAGACCAGCGGCTCCATCCAGAGGGCTTATCTATGATCGCAATGGAGAATTACTGGCGGATAATCGCCCCTCCTACAGCCTCAGTATTATTCGCGAACGCTCCGAGGATCTCGAGCAGCTGCTGCTGCAGATCTCATCACTGATTGATATCTCCAGCGACGATATCGAGCGCTTTGAAAAACGCCTCAAACGACGCAAACCCTATGAGCGCACACCACTTAGATTTAATCTCTCCGAGCAAGAGAGAGGCATTCTGGCAGTAAACAGCTATCGCCTCGACGGCGCCGAAGTCACCGCTCGCCTAACCAGGTTTTACCCCAACGGAGAACTATTCGCCCATGTTATCGGCTATGTGGGCCGCATTAATGAGCGCGAAAGTCAGCAGATAGATTCAGTGGCCTACAGTGGCACCGACAGTATCGGCAAAATTGGTCTGGAGAAATATTACGAAGATCGCTTGTTGGGTGCTGTGGGTACCGAGCATGTGGAAACCAATGCCCGGGGCCGGGTGATGCGGATTCTGGAAAATGTTAGTCCGCTGCCCGGTACCAACCTCACCGTGCATCTGGATAGCAATCTGCAAAGGGTTGCCCACAAAGCATTTAAAGATGACCGCGGCGCTCTGGTGGCCATCGACATTAAAACCGGGGGCATTCTCAGTATGGTCAGCGCCCCCAGCTATGACCCCAACCTGTTTGTCTCCGGTATCAGTCAGACCAATTACGACCAGCTGCTGCAGTCTTCAGACCGGCCATTGTTTGACCGCGCCATCCGCGGCCAGTATCCACCAGGCTCAACCATCAAACCATTATTTGGTTTGATTGGTCTGCACAACAACAGCATCAGCATGGATTACAGTATTGAGGATCCGGGCTACTTCTTTATGGAAGGCATTGAACGGCCCTGGCGCGATCACAACTCTAAACGCGGTGGCCATGGCAAGGGCGTCGATCTGGCCAAAGCTATTATTGAATCCTGCGATGTATTCTTTTATAAAATGAGCGTTAAGACCGGTATCGACCTGCTATCCAGCTACAGTGAAATGTTTGGTCTGGGCAATCTTACAGGTATTGATATGCCCGGCGAACGCCCCGGCATTATGCCCTCCAGAGAGTGGAAACAGGGCGCGAAGCAAGAGGCCTGGTTTAATGGCGACACTATCAATGTCAGTATCGGTCAGGGCTTTATGCTCACCACACCGCTGCAATTAGCAGTGATGTCTGCGCGCATTGCATCCAAGGGCAAGTTACTTAAGCCGCAGCTGGTCAAATCCATAGACGGCGTTGCCACCCAGCCTGTTGAGGTTCGAGAATCCATTAATATGTCCGATGAATATTGGGACTATGTGCACAAGGCTATGCGCGATGTGGTTCATTCACCCAGGGGGACGGCCAAAGGCATCAGCAATGGCCTCAACTATGAGATTGCAGGCAAAACTGGTACAGCCCAGGTGATCAGCATCAGTGCGGAAGAAGAATATGACAGCTCCAAAATTGATAAGAGTCAGTGGGATCACGCCCTGTTTGTTGCCTTCGCGCCGATGGATGACCCACAGATAGCAGTGGGGCTTATTGTAGAAAATGGCGAGCATGGCAGCTCTGCTGCAGCGCCAATTGCGCGTCTGGTTATTGATGAATACATGAAATCAAAAAGCAAACAAAGCCAAGTCATTGCGAATAATTAATGGTGGTGCCTTAGATGTATACAAATGATTTTGTTCGCCGCATGCAAAGCCCGGGGGGAGAGCGCCGCCGTGGCCGTTCCCTGCACATGGATATTCCCCTGCTGATGATCCTGATCGCACTCTGTATAGGCGGACTGTTAGTGCTATACAGCGCCAGTGGCCAGAGTCTTTTCTATGTTAAGCGCCAGGCACTGTTTATGCTCGCCGGGTTTGCAGCCATGGTGGTGGTGGCTCAGTTTCCGGTACGTTTCTGGGAGCGCTGGGCAGTGCTGTTCTACTGTATCGGGCTGATTTCTCTGATTGTGGTACTGTTTTTTGGGGTAGGTGCCAAAGGGGCTCAGCGCTGGCTGGATCTGGGCCTGACGCGGTTTCAACCCTCGGAATTGATGAAGGTTGCTGTCCCTATGATGGTGTCCGCCTATCTGGGCAAGCGTTATATTCCACCCAGATTCACCCATATACTGGCGACTCTTGCCCTGATTCTTATGCCAGTATTACTCATTGTTAAACAGCCAGATCTGGGTACAGCAATTCTTATTTTTGCCTCAGGTTGTTTTGTGCTGTTTTTGGCCGGGCTGCGCAAACGCTATCTGATCAGCGCCTTTTTAATGGCCCTAGCGGCGATTCCCAGTCTGTGGTTTTTTGTTATGCGCGACTATCAGAAACAGCGGGTGCTGACATTGCTGTCCCCTGAAGATGACAAGCTGGGAGCAGGCTGGAATATTATCCAGTCAACCACTGCCATAGGCTCAGGGGGGTTGAATGGCAAAGGCTGGACTCTGGGCACTCAGTCACAGCTTAACTTTTTGCCGGAGAGCCATACAGATTTTATTATCGCGGTGCTGGCTGAAGAATTTGGCCTCATCGGGGTGCTCACGCTCTGTGCAGCCTACCTGCTACTGATCGGTCGCTGCATGGTTATTGCCCTCAACTCGCAATCCCAGTTTGGCCGACTCATAGCCGGCAGTCTGAGTCTGACATTTTTTATCTATGTTTTTGTAAATATGAGCATGGTATCGGGGATACTGCCCGTAGTTGGTGTACCATTGCCTTTAATCAGCTACGGAGGCACAGCGATTGTGACTCTCTTTCTCGGTTTTGGTATTCTAATGGCCATCAGCACCGAGCCCAAACGGATTAGGATTGAGCTTTGAAACAAACTATTAAATTCTTTATTGCAGCCTGGATCAGCCTGCTGCCCGCCCTCTCTATTGCGGACTATTCTGAACATCCAGAGGCCGCTGCCTTTGTCGATACCATGGTCAACAAGCATCAGTTTGATCGCCAGCAGGTCTTGGCCTGGCTGTCCTATGCCGAGCATCAGAAATCTATTGTTAAAGCCATGAGTAGGCCCGCGGAAAAGGTAAAACCCTGGTATGAGTACCGCAAACACTTTATCTCGGACCTGCGCACTGAGCGCGGTCTGCAGTTCTGGGCAGAAAATCGGCAGACCTTGGAGCGCGCCGAAAAAGAATTTGGTGTTGATCCTGCAATCATTGTCAGCATTATTGGCGTTGAAACCAACTATGGCCGCAACACCGGCAGCTACAAGGTCATTGATGCCCTGACTACTTTGGCGTTTGACTATTACAGCAGCATTGAAAAGCGCGAGTCGCGAAAGAGGTTCTTTACCATACAGCTGGAAAATCTATTCCTGCTGGCTCGGGAACAGAAGCAAGACCCTCTCAGCCTCAAGGGATCCTATGCTGGCGCCATGGGCTGGGGTCAGTTTATGCCCAATAGCTATCGCGACTATGCGGTGGATTTTGACGGCGACGGCTTTGCCGATATCTGGACTAACCCTACAGATGCCATAGGCAGTGTGGCCAATTACTTTATTAAACATGGCTGGAAAACCGGCCAGCCAGTGGCAACCAGAGCTCATATTACTGGCAGCATTGATGAACAGCGCCTTAATAAAATGAAGCGTCCCACCGACACCGTTGCCGAGCTCAGCACCATGGGCTACAAACCAGTGGAAGCATTCGACCCGGAGGCCACCGCATTTCCAATGCGCTTTAAAGCCAAATATGGTGACGAATACTGGTTGGGGCTGCACAATTTCTATGTGATCGGTCGCTATAATCCGCGCACCAAATATGCGATGGCTGTCTACCAGCTCAGTGAAATCATTCGAAGTCGCCGCTGTGCCTCAACATCAGACTGCTAAATTCGCCAGATACGCACTGCACCTTATCCTGCTTGGTAGTTTAGGGCTCGCTGGCTGTGGCTATACTCCAACCATAGTCGAGCGAAAAGATAGCGCTGGTAAAAAAGTCGATACCAGAACCATTGCCGACCCAGTTCCCAAAGTAGAGCCGATTACCAAAGCCGGTAACAAGAGCCCGTACCAGGTGTTTGGCAAGACTTACTTTGTGCTGCCCAGCAGTGAAAACTATCGAGAGACTGGCATCGCGTCCTGGTATGGCCGCAAGTTTCATGGCCGCCGCACATCCAATGGTGAGATCTATGATATGTACGCCATGACGGCGGCCCATAAATCCCTGCCTATTCCCACCTATGCCCGGGTGACCAGCATGGAAAATAACCGGTCGATTATTGTGCGCATCAATGACCGCGGCCCCTTTCATGGGCCCCGCATTATTGATCTCTCCTATGTAGCTGCGCTAAAGCTGGGCTTTGCTGACAAAGGTACTACCGAGGTGTTGGTAGAAGCCATAGATCCCTCGGGAAAGAGTACGGCCAAGCCTGTAGTTACGCCAGCTACGGCCCCGGGCTCTGTGGGAAACACTATGCCCAGCCTGACCCAGGGTCGCTATTTGCAGGTCGGTGCCTTTGACAATGCAGATGCTGCTCGAGCTCTGCAAAAGCAGGTTCGAACCCATACCTCCAAGCCTATTCTGGTGCAACAGCGGGATAATCTGTTCAAAGTATGGATAGGACCGGTGGCGGATAAAATGGAATTGCTGGTGATCAAACGCATGCTGCAACAATCCGCTAATATCTCTGGTTTTCTGGTCAAACAATAGTTGTTGTTTCCTGTCTCCGACATTAACCGCAGGACGCGCATAAGCGGTCTGGTGATGTTAAACTAGCGTCCAAATTTTCAACCCTGAATCCAGGTCTATTTAATATGCTTAAAAAATGCATCAAGTCTGCAATCATTATCCTTGGCTGTGCGCTGACAATCGCTGCCCCACAGGCACAAAAACTGGTTCCCGCAGCACCGGAACTGGCGGCCAAAGCCTGGATTCTGGTGGATGCCAACACTGGCTATGTGCTGGCTGAAAACAATGCCGATGAGCAACTGCCTCCGGCCAGTCTAGCCAAAATGATGACCACGTTTATTGTCTCCAATGAAATCGAAGCTGGCCGCATAGACGAAGACTCGGAAGTACTGATCAGTGACAATGCCTGGCGACTGGGCGGGGCCAAAACCGATGGCTCGACAATGTTTTTGAGCCCCCGCACCAAGGTGTCAGTGCTGGATCTTATGCACGGCGTTATTATCCAGTCGGGCAATGATGCTGCCATCGCACTGGCGGAGCATGTCAGCGGCAGTGAAATTGCCTTTGCTGACAGCATGAACCGCCAGGCTGAATTGCTGGGTATGTCTGACACCACCTATATGAATGCAACCGGACTGCCTGCAGAGGGCATGCTCACCACAGCCCGGGATCTATCGCTGATAGCGCGGGCAATTATTCAAGACCACCCCAAGTACTACAGCATTTACGCCAAGAAATATTTTAAACACAATAATATCAACCAGCCCAATCGCAACCGCTTGCTGTGGCGTGACACCAGTGTAGATGGTTTAAAGACAGGCCATACCAAAGCAGCGGGCTACTGCCTCGTAGCCTCTGCACAGCGGCGGGATATGCGCTTGATCTCAGTGGTATTAGGTGCCAGCAATGACGCATCCAGAGCCAGAGAATCGCAAAAGCTGCTGTCCTATGGCTTCCGTAATTTTGATACCAGAACCATCTATAAAGCTGGCGAGCTGATCAAAGAAAATACCAAGATCTGGTATGGCCAGCAGGACTTCCTTAATCTGACCATCAGCGATGATATTACCCTGACGTTCCCTCGCGGGTCGAAGAAAAACCTGTCCGCCAATATTCTTGTCGACGAACAGATTGATGCGCCTGTCTACACAGGCCAGGAACTGGGTCGACTGCAGGTAAGCCTGAATGATGAGGTCTTGGTGGATGTGCCTCTGGTGGCGGCTCAGGATGTCGAGCAATCTGGCAGCATGGCACGACTGTTTGACTGGATTATCCTGTTTTTTACCAATTTGATGTCTTGAGGCAATTGCTGTGACTGAACAAGAAGCGCCACTGCTTGAATTTCCCTGTGACTATCCGATCAAGGTTATGGGTGATGCCCATGAGGAATTACACCAACACGTATTGCAGGTGATGCATATTCATGCTCCGGGATTTGATCAGACCAAGATAACCGTGCGCGAGAGCAGCAAAGGCAAGTGGCAATCTATTACGCTTATTATAACGGCCACTGGAAAGCCCCAGCTTGACGCGATTTTTACCGACTTAAAGACCAGCAGTCGAGTCAAAATGGTTCTTTAACTATGACATCAACCATGGCCTCTTCAAATCCAGCATCCCCATTGATTGTTCGCCACCTGGGGTTGCAGGAATACAGCCAGTGTTTTGCTGCCATGAAAGCCTTTAATGACCAGCGCAGCAGCACCAGTGCCGACGAAATCTGGCTGCTCGAACATCAGCCAGTGTTCACTCAGGGTCAGGCAGGTAAAGAAGAATATATTCTCAATCCCGGCGCTATACCGGTGATTAAAAGTGATCGCGGCGGCCAGGTTACCTACCATGGTCCGGGTCAGATTACCGCCTATGTGCTGGTTGATTTAAAACGTCTTAAGCTGGGTGTTCGCGATCTGGTCAATATTATCGAACAGGCACTGGTGGACACATTGGCAGTCTGGCAGGTCGTCGCCAGTCCGCGCCGGAAAGCCCCTGGCGTCTATATTGAGAGCGGCGAAAAAATTGCCTCTCTGGGCCTGCGTATTCGCAAAGGCTGCAGCTATCATGGCTTGAATTTTAATGTGGCCATGGATATGCAACCCTGGCAACAGATCAACCCCTGCGGGCTGGGCGTCACCATGACCCAGCTGGCGGATCTTGTTGAATCGCCCCCAGGCATAGAGCCTGTGAGCCAAAAATTAGTCGAGTATCTCGCCACCGGGCTTGGGTATAATAAATACCAGACCGACAACAGCGATGCTGTTTTAAATTAGATTACAGGAACCATTATGACCGAGTCTGTTACACCACCAAAGCGCACCCGCCGACTGCAGCAGGGCGAAAAGTTGCGCAGTGCCGATAAGGTGGAGCGTATTCCAGTCAAAGTGATTCCCACTGCATCGATTCAGCGCAAACCTGAATGGATGCGTATTCGCCTCTCAGCCTCGCCCAAGGTCCAGGAGATTAAAGATATACTGCGTAATCACAAGATGGCCACTGTCTGCGAAGAGGCCGCCTGCCCCAATCTGCATGAATGTTTTAGCCACGGCACTGCGACCTTTATGATTATGGGTGAGATCTGTACCAGACGCTGCCCATTCTGCGATGTGGGTCATGGCAAGCCCAACCCACTGGATAGCGAAGAGCCAGTTAATCTGGCTAAAGCGATTCAGGAGATGGCACTCAAATATGTGGTTATCACTTCGGTGGATCGGGACGATCTTCGCGACGGCGGTGCCCAGCATTTTGCCGACTGTATTCGCGAGGCGCGGCGGCTGTCACCCAATCTCAAAGTCGAGGTGCTGGTGCCGGACTTCCGTGGCCGCATGGCTCCGGCTCTGGAGATTTTGACTGCCACCGCACCTGATGTGTTTAACCATAATATGGAAACCATCCCCAGACTGTATCGGGAAGCTCGCCCGGGCGCTAACTATGAATGGTCCCTGAAGCTGCTTAAAGAGTACAAAGCCCTCAACCCCAATGTGCCGACCAAGTCCGGTCTGATGGTGGGTCTGGGAGAGACTAAAGACGAATTGCTGCGCACCCTGGACGATCTGCGCGAGCATGATGTGGATATGTTGACCGTTGGGCAATATCTGCAGCCCTCAGTCAATCACCTGCCCGTAGAGCGCTTTGTACACCCGGACGAATTTGCCGAGTATACGGCCTATGCAGAGAGTATCGGCTTTACCCAGGCAGCCTGTGGACCATTGGTGCGCTCCAGCTATCATGCGGACAAGCAGGCTAAGGGCGAAGATATTACCTAGGCAGAGGATTAGCCTCTGCCCTCTATTCTGGATCGCCCTACTCTTCGGCCCAGACCTCGCGCAGGGGCTCGCCAAAGTCATCGTAAATAATCTTTTTTACCGGGCGCTTTTTGGCCTTGGGGGCTGGTTGCGAGGTCTTCTTCTTTTTGCGGCTATCCAGATTGGAGACCACATCATTGACGTAGGTTCTGGTCTGACGGGGCTCCCCGGTGACAAAAACAGCTCTGGATCTAGGTTTATCTGTGGGCTCTCCAGTCTCACCAGCAACATGTCTTTTAATCTCGCCACCTCGAGACAGGAACTCCTCCGTTTTACGGCGAAGCTCCCGGCGCATAGACTTTTTAGACGCTTTAATCACATTGCTTTCCGGAGTTTTGTGCAATCAACCAGTCTAGCAAAATCACTGCGCCATTCACATACAGCAATCATGGTTTAGGGAAACAGTTCCAATTGCATGGCCCTGCCCTGCTCACTGGTATCGACAAAGCGCACACCTATTCCCATCAGGCGCACCGGCTTGCCTCCGCGCTCCCAGGCTTCATGGCACAGGGCTTCGAAACTCTCGACCGGCAGCCCCGAGCACATTTGTCGCTCCACTGTGGTGGCAGTAAAGTCATTAAATTTCATTTTAATAAATTGCTTTGTGACCAGGTAATCACTGTCAATACGACGCAGCCTGCTGCGCAGTTCTATCAGCAACTCAGGTAATTTCTTCATGCAAGCGGCCTGACTTTGCAGATCATCGGAATAGGTGTGCTCAACACTCAGTGATTTGCGCCTGCTATTGCCATTGACCTCCCGTTGATCTCGACCAAAGCTCAGATCATGGAGCCGCTTGCCAAACACACCAAACTTGTCTATCAGATCAACCAGGTCCCATTGCTGTAGATCGCCACAGGTAATAATACCCAGGCGGCGCAATTTCTCGTTGGTAACCTTGCCCACTCCAAAGATACGCTTGACCTCAAGCTTTTCGACAAACTCATCGACATCATCCGGGGTGATCACAAACTGGCCATCCGGCTTATTGAGATCACTGGCAACTTTGGCGAGAAACTTGTTTGGTGCTATGCCAGCTGAAGCAGTCACCCCCACCTCTGCGGCTATTTGCTGGCGAATCTGCTGGGCAATCAATGTGGCGCTGCCCTGACAGTCATTGCAGTCAGTGACGTCCAGATAGGCTTCATCCAGGGACAGGGGCTCTACTTTGTCTGTGTAGCGGTAAAAGATTTGCCGGATCTGCTGAGCAGCTTCCCGGTACTTAGCCATGGTCCCGGGAATCACGACCAAATCAGGGCACAGTCTAAGAGCATGGCCTGTGGGCATGGCTGAATGAACACCGAACTGTCTGGCTTTGTAATTACAGGTGGCAATTACACCGCGACGATCAGACTTGCCGCCAATGGCTATAGGCAGATGAAGCAGGGAGGGGTCATCGCGCATCTCCACTGCGGCATAGAAGCAATCACAGTCACAGTGGATTATCTTTCTCAATGGCCTACCTTTTCCCTAAGTCCAGATAAGCTGCGACTCTGAAACCCAAACGCTTGGACAGGATTTCAGGCAACAACAACATGGCGGGCGTCAGCAGCAGGGTTAATACAGTGGATAAAACCAGGCCGTTGACAATGGCGCTCGCCAGAGGCTGCCACCAGGATGCCACCATACCGCCAATAGTGTAGCTGCGGTTAACGAGATCGATACTCAGCCCATTGGCCAATGGCAGCAGACCAACGATGGTGGTTATACTGGTTAGCATTACCGGTCGGAATCTGGACTTGGCTGCATTGTAAACTGCATCTACTGGCGACAGGCTGCTATCGCTGCGGCGCAGGAAATTATAGGTATCGATCAGAACAATATTGTTATTCACTACAATTCCCGCCAGCGCGACAATACCTACACCGGTCAGGATAGTACTGAATGTCGCCTGGGAAATTATTAAACCCAGCAACACACCAGCGGTGGACATCACCACGGAGAACAAAATAAGCCCTGCCTGATAAAAACTATTAAACTGCATCACCAGCATAATCAACATCACGGACATCGCCAGCGAGAAGGCCGTGGACAGGAAGGCAGCCGCCTTGGCTTGCTCCTCATTGGCACCGCGGAAGGCAATATTCACCGAGGAGTCAAAATCCTGCTGTGCTATCCAGTCCGCAATTTCTGAGGTCTGGTTGTCCGGCAGATAACCCTCTTCCGAATTAGCCAGAATAAACACCGTTTCAACCATATCAAAACGCTGGATCGCATCCACTCTGGGTTTGGCCACACGCTGACTAAAGCTGCTGATGGGCACAGGGCCATTGGGCGTATTGATGCGCAGTTCGTCAATTGATGAGAGCTGGCGATCCTGCTCGGGAAAGCGCAGTCTGATTTCAACTTCATCATCTGCATCGTCCGGCCGGAATTCACCGATCATCACTCCACCAGTGATCATCTGAACCATATTGCCCACATCGGCCACATTGACACCGAGCATTGCAGCCCGGGAGCGATCAACATCAATCTCCCACTGAATACCTGCCAAGGGCAATGTATCCTGAAGGTCTCTAACCCCTTCCATATTGTCAGCCATCCACTGCTTGATACGGGCCGTGGTCCTGTACATCAGCTGGCGATTGGGCGAGGAAATCTGAATCTGGATATCCTTGCCTGTGGGCGGCCCAGTCTCCATCTCTGCAGCGGTAACATAGACGCCGGGCAATGATTGAGTACGCTGGCGAATCTCTTCAAATACTTCACCACTGCCTCGCTCTCGATCTTCCCGGGGAACAAGCTCAATCAAAAAGGAGCTGATCTTATCGCGGCTGACATCAGAGCCAAATACCACCATACTGCCACCTGCACCATAGCCATAGAGCTGATCGACCCCATCTACAGCGGCAACAATATTCTGCACCTTCAGAGTGATATCAAGCTGCTCTTCAATAGACAGATTGCCCTGGGCGCGCACCTCGGCCATGCCGTATTGACTCTCGATTTCAGCAAAGAATTCCTGACCGGCATTAAACTTGCCATACAGCTTAAAGATAGCCACAAGTAAAATCATAGCAACAATAGCTGTCACAAAAGGTGCCTTGATCACCGGTTGCAACAGCCTCAGATAGGCATCCTGCAGCGGCTTGAAAAGGGTTTTCGCTGACTCTTCAGATTGATGATCTTCAGGAAGCTTTTTCTGCTTGCCACGGCGGCGTGCCAGAACAATTCCCAATGTAGGCGCAAAGATAAGGGCATAGGTCAGGGACCAGGCCAATACTGAAAATACAGTAATCGGCAGATAGGACATAAAGTCACCGGAAACCCCGGGCCAGAACAGCAGTGGCAAAAACGCAGCTAGGGTGGTGCCAGTTGAGGCCATCACCGGAATCGCCATGCGCTTTACTGCGGCCAAATAGGCTTCCCTTGTGGGCAGACCAGCGGCGGCCTGAGTATTGGCAAACTCCACAACAACGATGGCGCCATCAATAAGCATACCCAGTGACAGCAGCAAGCCAAACATCACCATAAAGTTAAAACTGTAGCCCAGCACATTGATAATAATCAGGGCGCCCAGCAGACAGAATGGAATACCAAAACCAACCAACAACCCTGACTTGATACCCAGAGTTGCCACCACCAATATCAGTACCAGACACATGGCAGTAATAATATTACCCTGGAGCTCATTGACCATCTGCTTGGTCATCACTGAGGCGTCAAATACATAATCAATATTCATATCAGCCGAGAACTGAGTTCTGGACTTTGAGACAGTGGCCCGAGTGGCATCCACTGTATCGATCAGATTGGCACTGAGTCGCTTGCGCACCTCGATAGCCAGACCTTTTTTGCCATTGATAAAACTGTAGCCAGAGGCATCTTTAAATGTACGTCTGACCGATGCCACATCCCCCAGAGTGATAGAGCCCTCTGCATTATTTCGTACCGGGAGACGGCGAATATCTTCAGCGGTTTCAATCAAAGCCGGAACCTTGATACCAAAACGACCCTGGGCCGCATCCATCTCACCGGCCGGGATCAGAAGATTATTCAATGTGACCGCGCGCACCAGTTCATCAATGCGCAGGCCGTAACGCTCCAACTGAGCTGGATCAACCACCACATCAACCACTTCATCGCGATCACCAGAAACATCAGCAGTCAGCACATCTGGCAACATTTCCAGTTCACGCTGATAGTACTTAGCCGCTTTATAAAGCTCTCGCTCGGTGACATTGTCCCCTGATAAAGTGACCACAATGGTCGGCTCCGGACTCGGACTGAGTTCATTGACGACAGGCTCTTTGGTCTCTTGGGGAAACTCTGCCTTGGCACGATCAACGGCTTCACGCACCTCTGCGACAATCTGTTTGATATTATCAGCCACCTCAAACTCGGCAGTGATCACCACCAAACTCTCTTGGGCAGTAGCGGTTATTTCTTCCAGGCCATCCAGAGTCTTAAGCTCTTTCTCAATCGGCCGCACAAGCAATCTGGCACCATCCTCAGGGGATATACCATCGTGCCGCACCATAATCATAACCACCGGGAGGGTCACATTAGGATTCAGCTCTACCGGCATAGACAAGCGCGAGCCAGCACCGGCCAGCACAATAAGTATCATTATCGCCAGGGTGGCTCTGGAATGGTCAACTACTAAACTAAGAAATTTCATAAGGGCGTCGAGCTCAGATTACTGCTTGGCACTGTTGGCGGGAAATACGGGCTCAACATGCTCCCCATCGATAATATAATTCTGTCCCACAGTCACCAGTACCACTTCCTCTGGCAGACCTGTTACCCAGATTCCATTGTCAGACTCACCGACGGCGGTCACCAAGTAGGACTCCACAATCTGATTGCTGTCCAGCACTCGAATCACAGTACTGCCCTTATCGTTGAGCAGGATAGTACTGGATGCAACAAGATGCCCTTGCACTGGGGCAATCTGAATATTGAGTTGGGCAGAAATACCAGCCCGCAGAGTCTGATCGGGGTTGTCCATCCTAGCTTCGACTCTATAGCCCTTAGTCATAGGGTTGGCCTGATAAGCCAGATAGGAGATCTTTGCTCCCTGATACTCTTTGCCAGCCACAACTACCATAGCCTCATCGCCAACACTCAGGCCGCCAATTTCTGCTCCAGTCACCAACGCCTCAATTTTTAATGGATTGAGTTCAACCACTCTGGCGCAGTGACTTCCAGGCGCAATAAAGTCACCAACCTCAACCGGGCGGTTTTCAACGATGCCATTGAAGGGAGCTTTAATCTGTAGATTTGCAACATCCAGTTGCGCGCGCTTGAGCTGTGCTCTCGCGGTTGCCAAGGTAGTTTTAGCCTGGGATATGGCCAGTTCAGACTGATAACCCCCGGCTTTGAGCTTTAGCGCACCGCGATAAGCTATCTCGGCATTCTCCAGCGCTGCCTGAGCCTGAGTTAGTCTAAGAGGGCGATCTTCGGCATTGAGCTCACAGATACCCTGGCCAGCCGCCACCGGACGCCCTTCCTCAATCAGAGTCGCTGAAATCTTTCCCGATACCTGAGCCAGGACATCAACTGATCTATTTGCCTTGGTTTTAGCCCGCAGCGACAATGTAGGACTGAACGGCTGTTGCTTTGACTGGACTACCTGTACCTTGGTCAGGCTATCGACAGCTTCAACTTCAGTTCCTGTGGAATCCGGGTTGTTCAGCAAGCCAGTACCAAACCAAACCACAATAGCCAGAGCTGCCCATAGGGCGATACGGACATTTTTGTTCAAAGAGACATCCTTTTAACTAATAAAAGTAGGTATTTTAATTGTAGTTAGCATTACGCATAAATACTGGCAGTAGTTTACTCGAATTGACGAACTGCTGTTGGCCGAAATGTAGGCTAATAATCAATATTCACACCAGTATTTTGGCATTCATAAAGCCGATTTGCTGCGGTTTATGCTTTAAATTACTTAACATTTGACTCTGCTTACTGTGACTCAGGCCACATCTAGAGCACTGTTTAGTAGACCAAGTTAGCAGTTCAGCGCGAGACACTTGCAGTGACAATATGCCTGTTGACAATAGGGGTAATTGATTCAAGGAAAGGACTATTCCGGCCCAGATTATGTGCGGAATATTGAGCAACCAAGACAGGATGACTCCCCATGAATAACCATAGCCACAGCCAATATCGAGGACAGAGGAAGGCAGGCACGCAAAATTACTCTTTAATCAGCTTCGCAATAATCGGCGTTATGCTCCTGTGCAACACCGCCAATGCCGAACTGTCACTTAATGGCAGCGCCATATACAAAGATCTGGGCAAGCAGCAGTTTGTCGCCGCCCTGTATCTGGACACCCAGAACAACAATGCCAACAGCATTCAACTCGAGCAGAGTGCCAAGCGCATGGAAGTAAAAATGCTCAACAATTATTCCAAGCGTCGCTGGCTGAATCTGTGGATGCAGAGCATTTCGATCAACAATGACCGAGAGAGCTTTTCAGGCTCAGCCCAGGAAGTGATTGATATGATGCAGGCGCCTAAATCTGCGCCGCAAAAAGGCGATATTATTGAGTACCGGTTTGATCCAAAACAAGGGACTTCAGTGATATTCAATGGTACCGAGCTTATTTCCAACTACCCCGGCGAAGTATTTAATATTTTGCTGCGCACCTGGATCGGCCCTATACCGCCAACGACATTATTTAAAGAACAGCTACTGGGTAATAGCGACGACAGCAGGGCAAAGGCATTGCTTGAGACAGTAAAGCCCCAGCCTAAGAGAATTGCGCTTGCCGCATCATGGATGATTCCACCCAAACCTGTTTTGCCCGCAACACCAGAACCTGCTCCTGAACCAGCTCAAACTAAGGTATTGGCTGAAGTTGAAGAAGTTGCGCCAACACCAGCGCCTGAGCAACAACCAGCTGAATCGACAACCATTGGAGGCGATAAAATTGCGGGGGCAGACGAGTCTGAAGAGGCAGACAGGGCAGAGGGCACAGAACCCTCAGAAGAGCAGGAAGAGGAAGCTATCGACTTTAATGTCGCCGAGGCTCTGGCTCAGCGCGACTATACCCCCCTTGTCGTGGCACAGATATACAAATCAATCAGCTATCCCAATCGCGCAGCAGAGAAGAACCAGCAGGGCACAGTGCGAATTGCTGTCATTATTGATCGCTCGGGCGAGTTGGTGGATACGGTGACCACCCAGGAATCAAAATACAGGCTGCTCAATCAGGCTGCCTTAAAAGCGGTCAAAAAGGCAGCTCCCTTCCCAGAGCTACCTGCAGAGATAAAAGCGGACTCCTTTGAGCTCAATCTGCCCATTACCTTCAGGCTGAAGTAGAGAACAGCGGATTTTACGCATTGAGACTGGTCAAGTTTTGATCAACTGGCTATAATCCGCGTCCTCCACAGTCACGCAATCTAATGGAATCTTTGACATGAGCTACAACGACATACCGGCGGGTAAAGATCTGCCCAACGATATCAATGTAATTATCGAAATCCCAGCCAATCACGACCCGATCAAATATGAAGTAGACAAAGACAGCGACGCGCTTTTTGTTGACCGTTTTGTCGCTACTCCCATGTTCTACCCAGCTAACTACGGTTATGTTCCCCAGACACTTTCAGAAGATGGTGACCCATTGGATGTACTGGTCGTGACTCCCTACCCAGTTGTACCTGGCGCAGTGATTCGCAGCCGCGTAGTTGGTGTTTTAAATATGAGTGATGAATCCGGTATTGATGCCAAACTTTTGGCCGTACCCCACAGCAAACTGACCAAGCTCTATGATCATGTGCAGGAAGCTTCTGATCTGCCTGAATTGTTGATTGCTCAGATCGCTCATTACTTTGAGAACTACAAAGCACTTGAGCCAGGAAAGTGGGTAAAAGTAGAGGGATGGGCTGATGCCGAAGCTGCTCGCGCTGAAGTAACGGCCTCCAGAGAGCGCTATCTGGCCGAGTAATAAGCGGTCCATAAAAAAACCCAGCCTGAGCTGGGTTTTTTTATGCCTGATATTTTTTGACCTCAGTAATTTTCCTGAATATCAGCAAACAACACATCACTGCTCAAGCCATGTTTGCGCAATACATCACCGAGACGCCTCAATGCATCCACCTGTATCTGGCGGACTCGCTCGCGGGTAAGGCCAATCTCGCGGCCCACCTGCTCAAGAGTCTCCTCCTGGTGATTGAGTAGCCCAAAACGCCTGACCAGCACTTCCCGCTGCTTCTCAGGCAATTGTTCAAGCCATTCATTGAGAACCGACATCAGGTTTTCGTCCTCCAGCTGGTACTCGGGACTAAACACATTGTCGTCGGCAATAGTCTCGACCAATGTCTTCTCTTTGTCGGCCACAGGCACATCAATAGAGGAAATACGCTCACTGAGGCTCAGTATCTTAAGCACATCAGCCACGGGCTTGCCCACTTCCTCGGCTATTTCTTCGGGGGTCGGGGCATGATCCAGTCGCTGAGCCAGTTTGCGCGACGCACGCAGATAGACATTGAGCTCTTTGACCACATGCACCGGCAGCCGAATGGTACGGGTCTGATTCATCAGAGCCCGCTCAATGGTCTGCCTGATCCACCAGGTGGCATAGGTCGAGAATCTGTAACCCAGTTCAGGGTCAAATTTTTCCACGGCTCTCATCAAGCCCAGATTGCCCTCCTCGATCAGATCCAGAAGTTCAAGGCCACGGTTGACATAGCGTCTGGAGATTTTAACCACCAACCTCAAATTGCTTTCGATCATCCTGTGCCGCGCAGATTCACTTCCTCGTTGTAATTTACGGGCGTAGAAAACCTCTTCCTCTGCGGTAAGCAGCGGAGCGTAGCCAATTTCTTTTAAGTAAAGACTCGTCGCATCAATGACTTGATGACTTATTTCTACGGTATCTTCCTGATTGTCAGCGGACTGAGCCTGCTGATCTAATATAAACGCTTCATCCATCACGTTTCACATCCTTTTTGCACGATCTTCCATGTATTTAGCAGCCGGTCCTGGCGCTAACCCATTTCCCTACTTCAATCTGTAACTTACTTGCCCCTCGACGTTAAAATTTGTTGTTTTAAAATAACCCTGATTAGAATCAGTCTATATATATAGTTGGATTTACCGGGGAACCATCTTCCCGAATTTCAAAATACAACGTTCCCTTAGACCCTAATTTTGAGATTATTTCCGTATTTTTTACATTTTGTCCCTCTTTTACCATAATTTTTTCATTATTGGCGTAAGCACTAAGAAGGATTTCACTGTGCTTAATGATAACCAGCTTACCATATCCGCGCAAACCATCCCCGACATAGACCACAATTCCGGGGGCTGCCGGGCGCACCATGGACCCGCTAACTGACTTGATACTCAAGCCTTTGCGCAGTTTTTTCGGGTCGTAATCCTCTACCACCCTGCCCTCGACCGGCCACTGCCATTGCAGATTTTTGCTGTAAACCGCGGTTTTTACCGCAGATTGAGCAGGGCTGCTTGTTCTGGAAGCACTTTGCCTTGATCTATTAGATGCCTCGGAGGATGTTCGCGCCCGAGCCACAGGTCTGGCTGAAGAGGTATCAAGCGACAACACCTGGCCGGTTTTTAGCTCATAGGGCGGATATAAGCCGTTGGCAGAACCTAATTCCCTGAAATCGAGATCATAGCGCCAGGCAATAGAATAGAGGGTATCTCCCCGAGCAACCTGATGGGTAACGATGCGAATACTGGGGGGCTGATCGAGGCTGATAACTGGAGCCGAATAGTTAGCACAGCCACCAATCGCGAGACTGAGAAGTAACAATATTGGCAACGCTACTGAACGCAAATCAGACTACCTATGGAGTGTCTTGTTGATATCTGCTTCCAACATATTCCAAACCCAATACTAAAAGCAAGCCAAAGATGGAGGCCAGTATACAAATGGACGTCAATGGATCCTGATCCACAAGCTCAGCAAACTGGCCGGGCAGTAAATTTTCCGATGCCAGCACAATAGTCTTGCCTGAATGACTGAGAACAGACTCTGTCACCAGCTTCCAGGGCCAGATAATATTCAGGCTGCCCACCAGAAACCCGCACATCAGGGCAATAACCATGGTCTGGTAATTGTCCAGCAACCAGGATAACAGGCGGCTAAAGGCCATCAAACCGAGAATACCGCCGCTGCCAAACACCAGTAAAATATCCAGCTGAACATTGGCAATAGCACCGATAAAAACCGGGTACAGACCCAGCAATACCAGAATAAACGAACCTGATATACCGGGCAAAATCATGGCGCAAAGGGCAATAGTACCAGCAAAAAACATGGTGGTATGGTCACCTTCAAGCGCAGTCGCCGGCGCTATGGACAGACCATAGGCAAGCGCTATACCAAGGACAAACAGGCCCTTATCCACGGCGAGACTGGGCGGGTGCTGGCGCAGCAAATAAATAACTGAACCAACAATCAATCCAGTGAAGAAAGACCACAGGGGCAGAGGGTACTGGGCCAGAAGGTACTGCATAACCTGCGCCAGAGAAAACAGGCTGGTAAAAACACCGGCCAGCAAAACGGCTAAAAAGTTGCCATTGATATGCTGCCAGGCAGCAGCCAAACCCTGATGACGGAGAACCTTCAGCGCCTTAATATTGAGAGATTTGATACTGTTGATCAGTTCAATATAGATTCCACTGATAAAGGCAATGGTGCCACCAGAGACCCCAGGGACAACATCTGCAGCCCCCATAGCGAGCCCTTTTAAAAACAGTAAGAAATGATGTCCAAGATTATTCATACCGGCTCCCCAATAAGGCTGCGTCTAGCGAGACAGTCCACCTAGCAGTGGCACAAATTTAACTTTTTCTACGACTTCTTCATTAAACTCAGCAGAGTCGCCCTGACGCCTGAAGACACGTAAATCCTGGGATACGCCGTTGCCTACAGGAATAACCAGAATCCCGTCTGGAGCCATCTGGCGCAACAGCTCCTCTGGCACAGCCTGGGGCGCCGCCGTGGTGATAATGCCATCATAGGGGGCGTGCTTGTCCCAGCCAAAACTGCCGTCGGAAAGCTCCGCAGTAATATTGCCGAGGCGCAGCTTGCGAAAACGCTCTTTGGCTTTGCGCAACAGAGGCTCAATGCGCTCTACCGTATAGACTTTCTCCACCAACTGAGAAAGGATAGTGGTTTGATAGCCCGATCCTGTGCCAATTTCCAAGACCTTTTTCAGTGGCCCGGCGCTCAGCAGAATCTCAGTCATGCGGGCAACGATATAGGGCTGGGAAAGGGTCTGGGAAAAGCCGATCGGCAGGGCTGTATCCTCATAGGCGCGATGAGATAGGGCCTCATCGAGAAAAATATGTCTGGGGGTCATTCTAATAACATCCAGCACCGGCTGACTGCTAATACCCTGATCGACAAGGCGCTGAATAAGTCTCTCCCGCGTGCGCTGAGAGGTCATACCTATTCCAGCTAGTTCGATCGAGTTCACCTTTTTCTCCTGTGCTGTATTCTGGCTGCGCCAAGATAAAGGGGAGCACAAAATACTGCCAAAATCTGGCTGTGACCCGCTCTATTGCTTGCTCGACAATATATCACAGGGGTCTGTGTTGCGGGCGGAATAATTGCGCTATTTCACGCAGCAAAGCGGTGGCATAACAACCTGCATCCAGCGAAAACTGCAGGCGCAACTGCTGCTCTGCGGGCCATTCAGCCGTAAGATTCTGTGGTCGCAGTATCAGATCCCGACGCTCTTGCTTTAACCCCGCATGCTCAAGGGCATAGCACCATGACTGCCATTCAGCCAATACCTCGGATTCAATCTCGGCAACCTGCCGGTTGGCATTGGATCGACCCCGCCCCCACAGCGCTGCAGACTGATCTCCATCGATACCCTCAGCAAGCCCATTAATCTCAATACGCCGCTGCAGCACCAGATTAAATAACCATGAACGGGCTGCGGACAGATAAAGCCCTGTGCCCCTGCGATTGCCTTTGAGCTGATCTCTATCAATCAATGACTGAGCTTCACGGAGATTATTGCCATCATGGCCAAAGCGTTGCTCGGCAAAGTAATTGGGCACCCCCAGCTGGTCAATGGCATGGAGCCGCTGATCAAGCGCCTGCTGACTAAACCCTACATCGCGAAGCAATATGCTAAACCTGTTGCCCTGATGCATACCGCGACGGAGCTTGCGGTGGTGGCGGGCGACCTCAAGAATATCAAAATCCCCATGCTTAAGCTGAGCTATATCCAGATCCTGACCTGGCAGATGCAGGCTGTACCATTGAGTGGTCACCGCAAAACGGTCTTTAAGACCGCAAAAACCTATATCATTGCGCTTGATCCCGGCTAACTCGGCCAACAACCCTGCCACCCACTGGCTATTTTGGTCCCGCTTACGGATATGCAGCAGCAGGTGCTCACCATCGCCACTGGGCTGAAAATCTATAATTTCATCGACTTGGAAATCTTCCGGGCAGCTGCGAAATAATGCCGGGCCCAATGGCTGGCCATGGAGACGGGGTAATTGATGGAAATCGAAATGCTCGCCCTTGATTAGACTAGGCTCCGGCAGACTGCAGAAGTGCCACGGCGTGGCAGGCTACACCTTCTTCACGGCCTGCGAAGCCGAGTTTTTCGGTGGTGGTTGCCTTGATATTAATCTGCCCGATATCACAGCTCAGGTCGGCCGCAAGATTGTCGCGCATGGCCTGCAAATGCGGAGCCATTTTTGGGCGCTGGGCAATAATACTGATATCAGCATTGCCCAGCTGATACCCCTGATCCTTCATGATTGCTGCGACGGCGACCAGCAAGGTCCGGCTGTCACAGCCTGCATAGGCAGGGTCTGTATCGGGAAAGTGCTGGCCAATATCGCCCAGAGCCATAGCCCCGAGCAAACTATCAATCAGCGCGTGAATTAATACATCACCATCTGAATGAGCTATAAATGCGCGCTGATAAGGGATTTTTACCCCACCAAGCACCAGGCCATCGCCCTCACCAAAAGCATGCACATCGTAGCCATGACCTATACGCATTATTCAGTCTCCTGATTTTTCATAATAGCTTCAGCAATGGCCAGATCTTCTCGTCTGGTGATTTTGATATTGTCCTGTCGACCCTCTACAACCATGGCTGACAGGCCCGCATACTCAATTGCTGAAGCCTCGTCAGTGGGAAATTTCTGCTCCTTGAGCATGGCCTTAATGGATGATTTTAACAGGCCAAATCGAAACATCTGCGGTGTTTGCGCGGCGCGGTACTGGGCGCGATTAACGGTACTGACAATACTTTTATCGGCATCAATAATTTTTAAGGTGTCATTGATCGGCGCGGCCAGAATACCACCCACAGGATGGTCGCCAACCTCGGCAATTAATTTACTGATATTTCCCGCTGTGATGCACGGCCTCGCCATATCATGGACCAGCACCCAGTCATTCTCAGCAGCCAGCTCTTCAAGAGCCACCAGACCATTGAGTACCGAATGGGCCCGCTGGGCGCCCCCGGCCACCAGACGCACTCGCCATTCAGCTGTGGCCGGAACCTTTGACCAGTAGCCAGAACCCACATCACAGGGTGCAATAATCGCGTTAATCAAGGGCAAACTGAGCAGACGGCTCAGGGTATGCTGCGCAACCAATGTGCCATTGAGATGATGGAATTGTTTAGGGATATCAGCGGCAAAGCGCTGGCCCACACCGGCGGCAGGCACAATGGCCCAGTATTTTGATTGGCTGTCAGTCATGGTTCAACAGACCGTTGTCTTCATCAATAACCAGATAAAACGTCTCACCCTGCTTAATCATACCCAGATCCTTACGCGCTTTTTCTTCGATAGAACCAAGATTGGTCTTTAAGCTTTTTACTTCCTCGGCAATACGTTTATTACGCTCCAGCAACTGCTGATTTTTTGCTTGCTGCTTCTGAAGCTGCGTATCCAACTCTTCTTTGTGAGCAATACTGCCCTCGCCGAACCACAGACGTGTCTGCAGCCCGAGCAAGAGTACAACCAGTATTATCAGCAACCAACGCATATTGTTATTCTATTCGTTTTAGCCGGTTTTGTGCCAATGATCCCTAGGCGTTAAATTCTTCGCGTCCGCGGTAGGGTGCTGCGGCATTGCCCAGCTCGGCTTCAATACGCAGCAGTCTGTTGTACTTGGCAACCCGGTCTGAACGACACAGTGAGCCGGTCTTAATTTGACCAGCTGCTGTTGCCACGGCTAGATCAGCAATGGTGGTATCTTCAGTCTCACCGGAACGGTGGGAAATAACCACGCTGTAGCCTGCCTCTTTGGCCATATTAATGGCATCCAGAGTCTCTGAAAGAGTACCAATCTGATTAAATTTGATCAGAATAGAGTTAGCCACACCCAGCTCAATGCCGCGGCCTAGAATGCTGGTATTGGTCACAAACAGGTCATCCCCAACCAACTGCACTCGGTCACCCAGCTTTTCAGTCTGATATTTCCAGCCATCCCAATCCGACTCATCAAGACCATCTTCGATAGAGATAATTGGATATTGATCGCAGAGTTCTGCCAAAAAGTCACTAAAGCCCTCGGAGCTATAGATTTTACCTTCACCAGACAGGTTGTACTGTCCTTCCTTGTAGAACTCAGAGGCCGCGCAATCCAGGGCCAGAGTCACATCCTCGCCCAACTTGTAGCCTGCAGCTTCTGTGGCTTCTTTGATCACTGCCAGAGCATCGGCATTGGACGATAGATTGGGGGCAAAGCCACCCTCATCGCCAACTGCAGTATTCAGCCCACTGGCACTCAGGACTTTTTTCAATGCATGGAAAATTTCAGCGCCAACCTGCAATGCTTCAGCGAAGCTTTTGGCAGACACTGGCTGCACCATAAATTCCTGGATATCCACATTGTTATCTGCGTGCTCACCACCATTGATGATATTCATCATCGGTACGGGCATGCTGTATTGTCCGGCAGTACCATTTAACTCTGCAATATGAGCATATAAAGGCATACCTTTGTCCTGGGCTGCTGCTTTAGCCGCAGCCAGAGAAACGGCCAGAATGGCATTGGCGCCCAACACTGCTTTGTTATCAGTGCCATCAGCATCAATCATGGCCTTATCCAGCCCGCGCTGGTCAGCAACATCTGCACCCACCAGTAGCGCTTTGATGCTGTCGTTGATATTGGCCACTGCCTTGAGTACACCTTTGCCCAGATAGCGACCTTTGTCACCATCCCGCAATTCGAGCGCTTCCCTTGACCCGGTTGAAGCTCCAGAGGGCGCACAGGCAGTACCCACTATGCCATTGTCCAAAATGACATCAGCCTGAACTGTAGGGTTGCCTCGTGAATCCAAAACTTCGAAAGCTCGAATATCTGCAATGTTACTCATGTACTGGGTACTCCTTTAAAAGGTGGTTGTGAAAACAGGTTTAAAAAAATCTTGTTAGTGAGATAGCCTCGGCTACCTAGACAATGTTGAGTTCTGCCTGGGACTTCATCAGATCATCAAAGGCTTTCATCTGGGCCAAAAAAGGCTCCAGCTTATCCAGTGGCAATGCACTGGGGCCATCACAGCGAGCCTGATCAGGATTCGGGTGAGCCTCGAGAAATAAACCGGCGATACCCACGGCTATTCCGGCGCGACCCAGTTCAGCGACCTGATGACGACGACCGCCCGAGGCAGCTCCCAAAGGATCCCGGCACTGCAATGCATGGGTGACATCAAAAATCAGCGGCAGTCCACCACTGACATCTTTCATGGTTCTAAAGCCGAGCATATCCACAACCAGATTGTCGTAGCCCATACAGGCACCGCGCTCACAGAGCATCACTTTGTCATTGCCACATTCGCGGAATTTATCGACGATATTGCCCATCTGGCCGGGGCTGAGAAACTGCGGTTTTTTTACATTAATCACTGCGCCGGTCGCTGCCATCGCCTTGACCAGGTCAGTCTGACGGGCGAGAAATGCTGGCAATTGGATCACGTCACAGACTTCCGCCACTGGCGCTGCCTGATCAATTTCATGGACATCTGTGATCAGCGGAATATTAAAGGTGTTTTTAATCTCCTGAAAGATTTTAAGTCCCTCGTCGATACCTGGGCCGCGGAAAGAATGAATTGATGAGCGGTTGGCCTTATCAAATGAGGCCTTGAACACATAGGGAATACCCAGCTTTTGAGTAATCTCGACATAGGCCTCTGCAACCTGCATAGCCATATCCCGAGACTCCAGCACATTCATGCCACCGAAAAGCGCCATGGGTGCGTCATTGGCAACATTGATATCTGCGACCTGTATGCTGACTGACTCCATGATTGATCCTCCTTATTTCTGAGCCTGATAGGCTGTTGCTGCACTGATAAAGCCCTGAAACAACGGATGCCCATCTCTCGGAGTGGAGGTAAACTCAGGGTGGAACTGACTGGCAAAGAACCAAGGGTGGTTCGGCAGTTCAACCGTCTCCACCAATGTCTTATCGAAGGACAGACCACCAATCACCAGCCCAGCCTCTTTGATCTGAGGCAGGAAGTTATTGTTCACTTCATAGCGGTGACGATGGCGCTCTTCAATCTGCTCTGAGCCATAGATTTCATGAGCTTTAGAGCCGGGCATCAGATGACAGACCTGAGCACCCAGGCGCATAGTGCCACCCAGATCAGAGTCTTCAGTGCGGGATTCTTTATTGCCCTCGCTATCAATCCATTCAGCAATCAGCCCGACCACTGGGTAGGCTGTCTGGGGATCAAACTCAGTGCTGTTGGCACCATCCAGACCACACACATTGCGAGCATATTCAATGACCGCAATTTGCATACCCAGGCAGATACCCAAATAGGGGATATTATTCTCACGGGCGGTTTTAACCGCATAGATTTTGCCTTCAGTGCCTCTGGTACCGAATCCACCTGGCACCAGAATGGCATCTGCTCCCTCAATCAGAGAATGATCTGCTTCCAGTCGCTCGGAATCAATATAGCGAATTTTCACTTTAGTCTTGTTGTGAATGCCAGCGTGAATCAATGACTCAGTCAATGATTTGTAGGCGTCCAGCAGTTCCATGTATTTGCCGACCATAGCAATCACAACTTCACCCTGGGAATTGAGCTGATTATCAACCACAGTATCCCATTCCCGGAGGTCAGCCGCTGGCCTATCCAGGTTAAAGCGTTCGACCACATACTGGTCCAGACCCCATTGATGCAGCATGCGAGGCACTTGATAGATAGTCTCGGCGTCCATCACTGGAATAACGGCTCGCTCTTCAACATTGGTAAACAGCGAAATCTTTTTGCGTTGCACTTCTTCGAGCTCGACCTCGGAACGGCACAGCAATACATCTGGCTGCAGGCCGAGGGAGCGCATCTCTTTAACCGAGTGCTGGGTGGGCTTAGTTTTAGTTTCACCAGCCGAGGCAATATAGGGAACCAGGGTCAGATGCAGCAGCAGGGCGCGCTGATGGCCCAGCTCGCCTTTTAGCTGGCGCACTGCCTCAAGAAAAGGCTGTGACTCAATATCACCCACTGTGCCGCCAATTTCGACCACGGCAATATCATGATCACCGGCACCGGCATAGACACGGCGCTTGATTTCATCGGTCACATGGGGAATTACCTGCACCGTGCCGCCAAGGTAATCGCCGCGTCGCTCGCGACGCAATATGGTCTCGTAGACCTGGCCACTGGTAAAGTTGTTGTTTTGGGTCATTTTGGAACGCAGAAAGCGCTCGTAATGGCCCAGATCCAAATCTGTCTCTGCGCCATCCTGAGTCACATAGACTTCACCGTGCTGGTAGGGGCTCATGGTGCCAGGATCAACATTGAGATAGGGGTCGAGCTTGAGGATAGTGACACTAAGACCTCTCGCCTCGAGTACGGCACCCAGCGAAGCCGCTGCAATACCTTTACCCAAAGAAGAAACAACACCGCCAGTAACAAAAATAAAACGCGTCATAATGACCCTGCAACGATCGCAAAAAGAGTGGAAAAATGTATCTCTGGAAGTGGTGTTGGCCAAGATTTTGATCTAATTTTGGCCGGCGCCCATCCTACTCAAGATGGGGTAGCAGATTACCAGAAAGGTGGTAGCTATTCTACTGCGATCTACAAAGAGTTGACCTGCCAATGGATTTTTTTGCCTCGCTGTTGAGGTGCTGCCTGCCAACCCTCGCAAATCCAGTAATCACCCACCGCAACCAGAGTTTCACCCATGTATAGCAATGGCATTCTGTCCCGCCACCAGGGCTCTACCTCATACTCCAGCAGCAATTTCTTGAGGCTGTTGGAATGGCCTCGGCCCACCGGTCTGCAGCGCTCGCCACCACGACGATAGCGCACGGTTAAGAGCTGACCCTGAGGGATTAATAGCCCAGCGCCATCAACATCTTCAGCAACCAGACTGCTGCCATCAGCTAACTCGAGCAGTTCCTCTGCACTCCACCAACTATCCAGCGCCTTGTTGCTGTCGCAGCAGGGTTCTGAATGAGGCCGCTCTGAATGGCACTCTACAGACCCATTGCGCAACAGGTACAATCTGTTGCGAAAGCGTCGCCAGCGGGTTGACTGCCAAACCACCTCGGGCTCGCCGTCCTCTCGAGCGCCGACCACAGAGTCTTTTATCTGGGCGATTATTGTTTTGTTCGGTTTGGCCAAATTATTGACGCCGGGCCAGTGATGGAGGATATTTCTCTGTCTCAAATCATTCAGTTTTAATAGCTGATTAACACAGATAGACCAGCCAGCCCGCTCCTCTCGCCCTGCCAGCCTCGCAAAATCTTCTTCAGCAAGCACAGCAGCCAGCTGCTCCGACTCAGAGCTGAGCTCTGCGGATAGACCGATAGATTGACGGTAATCAGGCCAACGCTGAGCAATAGCCGGCACTACCTGATTGCGCAAATAGTTGCGGTCAAATTTATCATCGGCATTACTCTCATCCTCACACCAAGTGAGCTTGTGCGTCAGGGCATAATCCTTTAGCTGGGCTTTGCTGGTAGACAACAGAGGGCGAATAAGCTGACCACGACCCAGCACTCTCTGCTCCGGCATGCCGGACAGCCCCTTAGCACCAGAACCACGCAGCATCTGGTACAGAAATGTTTCAACCTGATCGTCAGCATGATGACCCAGCAAAAGCAAACCATCTTTTTGCAGCAGTCCCTCGAAAACAGCATATCTGGCATGGCGAGCGGCAGCCTCAATACCTTCACCCGCAGGAGTAACCTCAACCGTTTCACAATGTAACTGCACGCCCAGGGAGCGGCAGCAATCCTCAGCCTGAGCCTGCCACTGATCTGCATTGGCCGACAGGCCATGATTGACGTGCACTGCACATAGTCGCCCGGGAGATACTGTCGCCACTAGCAACTGCAACAGCACCGTCGAATCCAGACCACCGCTCAGTGCCACCAGGATCTGTGGTGCAGTGTTGAGTTGTTGCTGCCAAGCCGAAAATACTGCACTGGGCTCAAGGCTGTCGCTGGTGAGTGTAGCCTTAGTCATTATCTTGGCCTAAATCCTGGCCTAAATCCTGAGAGTAATCTTCATAAGCAGAAGCCTGGCTCCAGCGCTCGGAACTCTCCTGACTCTCTTGACCACCCTGACTATCATGCTCGGCCCCCTCGGTGCTGTAGCGTTGAAATTGATGTCTGGTCAGCAATGTACAATTTTCTGTCGAAGGATCAAATGTGATCAATACATCTCCCCGTGCCAGCTGGCGGTGCACCTGGGCGACTTTATTGTCCATGCCAGCTTCTTGAGCCCCATAATCCGTGCCCTCACGAAGTATGAATTCCTCAATAATGGCGTTTAGAACCTCAGCGCTGAGCCGGTCAATCGGAATTTCAATCACTGGGCGGGCTTCCTGAAGCGCAACGTCATACGATCACTCTCGCCAATAGCCAGGTATTGCTCGCGGTCAACATCTCCCAAAGCTAAATTTGGCGGTAGCGTCCAAACGCCTTTAGGATGCTTGGTCGTATCCAAAGGGTTGGCATTAATCTCTGACGAGGCCTCCAATACAAATCCAGCTCGCTGGGCAATCTCAATCACATAACCCTGAGTGACATAACCACTTTTGATCATAGTGTCACGATCGGTTCCCGGTTTCGCTCGATGCTCAACCACCCCCAATACACCGCCCGGCTTCAATGCTTTAAAAAATAAACCAAATGCCGCGGCGTCATTATTTGAACCCATCCAGTTATGCACATTTCTAAAGGTCAGCACAGCATCAGCAGTATTATTTGCGGTGGTCAGCAACTGGGCATTGGCTTCGAAAACATGCATCTCAACATTGTTGTAACGAGCAGGATTTGCTGCCAGCATTTTTTTGTAATTAGTCAGTGAGCGGCGAAAATAACTACTCTTTGTCTCGGGGTTAGCATGGGCTGCATATAATGTCCCCTTGATTCGATCAGCTAATACTTCGGTATACCACCCGCCGCCGGGGCTAATTTCTACCACTGTCATATCTTCACTGATAGCGAAAAAGTCCAGAGTCTCAATCGGATGGCGATACTGATCTCGCGCGATATTGTCAGGATTGCGCCCACTATCAGCCTGGGTAGCGGCCAAAAAGAAAACTGATGCCAATAAAACGGCCCTAATCATTAACTTCATCTCTCGTATCCTTTTATTTTTACCGTTATGAAAACAGGGTATGGAAACATAGCGCGGCGCACCGATACTCGTTGGTCAGCCTATAACAGAGCGACTATTTAATGCGATAATACAGGGCTAGACGGTGAAACAAAAAATTATGCTTAATATAGTCCTGTACCAACCAGAGATCCCCCCAAATACTGGCAATATTATTCGCCTGTGTGCCAATACTGGATTCAAATTGCACCTGATCGAACCATTGGGTTTTGATCTGGATGATAAAAAACTGCGCCGTGCCGGTCTCGACTACCGGGAGTTTCAGTCACTGCAGGTCCATGCCAGCTGGGCAACTTACAGAGCTCAGGCCGGCAGCGGGACTATTTATGCACTCAGCACCAAAGGAACCAGCTGTTATTCCGCAGTACAGTATAAGCCCGGTGATAGCCTGTTGTTTGGCCCCGAAACCAGAGGCCTGCCAGAGGGTATTCGCAATGAGGCCGGTCCAGGTAAGGTACTGCGCCTGCCCATGCAGAAGGATAGCCGCAGCCTCAATCTGTCCAACACTGTCTCCATTGTGGCCTATGAAGCCTGGCGCCAACTGGGCTTCCAGGGTAGCCTGCAAACACAGGATGGTCGTGCATTATGAGCATAGAAATTGGGTTATTTTACGGCAGCTCCACCTGCTATACCGAAATGGCCGCAGAAAAGATTCGCGGCAGCATCAACCGCCTGAGTGGCCGCGAGCTGGTGATACTGCACAATATTGCCTCTGACCCGATTGAACTCATGGCAGATTATCAATATTTAATTCTCGGCATTCCCACCTGGGACTATGGCGAACT
>Ga0209199_1000660_pt1 | contig 47016 bp, 38 predicted proteins | sample COGITO_mtgs_1105_7_FD_184805 | JGI IMG/M metagenome (GOLD analysis project Ga0209199, IMG submission 184805) | Pelagic marine microbial communities from North Sea - COGITO_mtgs_110523 (SPAdes) (version 2) | ecosystem: Environmental > Aquatic > Marine > Epipelagic ... | reverse complement strand
GCTAGCGTTCATCCTGAGCCAGGATCAAACTCTTCATCGTTAAATTTTAAATACTATTTAGCAACTAAAGAAATTATAATTCTATTTACTCAAAATGGTTTATTCTCTGTAATACTAAATCTTTCGACTTAGTAATACGCTGTCAATCAATATTTTAAATGAACTTATTTTTAATATTCGCTTTATCTTATAATTTAAGCGGGGTGCAAATATAAAACCCTTTTTTTATACAACAAAACTTATTTATGATAAAATTTATGTTTAATTGTATTTTTTAATGAACATTGCTTGTTGAAATAAATATATATTTCTGTAAGCGGGTGCAAATATAGAACCTTTTTACTATTGACAAAACTATTTTAAAATTATTTTATAAGAAGGATTTAATTTAATTCTTAAAGTACTAGAAATAAATAAATTAGGCCCAAAAATAATTACATGAAAAAATTCCAAACTAGTCCGAATCTAACAGAAAAATCTCTGTAGGGATAGTTTGGAGCTGAATAATAATCGTATCCTGTAAGTGATGAATTAATATGTTCAGCTTTTAAATAAATTCTAGTTTGTTGAATTTTAGCATTAACAAAAAAATCAATTCTTGGAAAATTTCCTATGAGTTTATTGTTTTGAACATAAAATTCAGACAATAATGGATCATAACCATTCATGTAAAAATTCGAGAAGTAATTAAATGTAAATCCAGTTTGCAAAAATAAAGCTTTGTTAAAGAGCTCGTTTTGGTAATAAAAAGTATTTCTTAATATAAACTCAGGAATATTAATAACTCCTAGGCTTTCGTCTCCAACCCTTTGGAACTGAAATGCATTATCAATAGCGAATTTTTTAAAGGAAAGTTTTTTTGAAATATTCATTTTAAACATACCTATATTACTACTCTCCTGCGTAGGCACAACAAAACCATTAACATCTTTACTAAAATATGTGTAATTTGATATTTTATTAAACTCAAATTTCAATTTAAATAATTTGTCAGATTTGAAGTTTACAATATATCTAGTTGTATTAATGTTGTTAAATATATTATTCCAGTTATAATTTGAGTATGAACTATTATTTATTAAGTGATTATAGTCAGGAGAATTATCTGTTTTAGAATAACTCAATTTAATATTTGAATCTGAATTGATATTTAATAAAAGTCCAGCTTTCAACATACTACCTTCTGCTTTACCCGACAATACAGATTCATATTGAAAATCAAGACTGTACTTATCTTTTTCAAATATATAATCCAATCCAATTGAAATATTTTCGTCAATAATTGACTCATAAAAATAATCATTATTGGTGTCAGCTAAATTTTCGAAACTATAATTAACATCTCTATAATTTATATAAACAGTAGTAACACCAAATTTGGAGGAATTATAGGAAGTATTAAAATTAACAAGAAAAGTATCAAAAGACACTTTATCATTAATTTGACTAAGGTCTAAAGATTCACCAAAATATAAATTAGGAGAAGTTTGCTTAAATTGGTAATACTTATTCTCTAGACTAATAATATTTCCAATAGACCATTTTTTTGTATTTAATGAATTTGTTAAGTTTTTAAAAATGTATTTTTGATTTATATAAAATCTTTTTCCTTGTAATGTGTTATCTGCATTTTCAAATTGAGGGTCAAATACAGAACGATCAATAAACTCAGTATTTCCACTCTCAAAATTAACAATATCATCTTCTCTTATTCCTCCATTTTCTTCGGAGAAAAGATTTTGACTAACATAATGAGTCTTTAAAAAATACTTACTGTTTTTAGAATTATAATTTGTAGAAAATCTAAAGTTTGAAGAGCTAGACAAAAAATGCTGATAATTACCTAATGACCTCAACCCTTTTCTAGCAATTGTAAAATTAAATCTTGGAGATGTGTTTACAGAAAAAAGCGCATCTAGTAATTGACCTTGAACAAAAGCTGTTCTATACATAAGTTCAGTAAATGGCGTAGCTACATGGTAGTAATCAATATCATTTGCTTGCATATAGTTATAATGCTTAGCACTTGAACCAATTCCAGGAAATAAATTATCTCTATCAACAAAACTAAGTGTATTATAAGTATGACCAGTATTAGAAAACTCAATTAGCTCAAAATTATCATCTCTAAGATAGTTTAACTTATAATACTTATCTATTGTTAAACTAGTATCAACTTTTAGTGAATCATTTCTTTGGTTTATTATGGTGTAATCATCAATCTTTGCATCTAAGTTCTTTAGTATTTTTGTACTTTTTTCAATTGTAAAAGAATCCATCAAAGAATCAGAAAGTTGAGTAATATCAAAGTTTTGCTTTAATTCTCTCAAACTCATATTAGGTTTGTCAATATTTTGAGAAAACAAATTAATTGATAATGAAAAAAATAACAAAACTGGTAAAGAAATTTTCATATTCTAATTAAAATTATACCACGAAAATAAATACATTTATACAAACTACATTATTTAAGTGTATAATTCTATGTTAAAGTTAAAGTTCTCTAAATATAAAACAGAATGTGGAACCGATGAGGCAGGCAGAGGATGTTTAGCTGGCCCAGTTACAGCAGCAGCTGTTATTCTTAAAGATGACTTTTTAAATAATGATATTAATGATTCTAAAAAAATTTCAAAGAAAAATAGATATAGACTAAAAGAGATTATTGAAAAAAATGCATTAGAATTTTCTTATTCTCATACATATCCAAAAAAAATTGATGAGATTAATATTTTAAATGCTTCAATTTTAACGATGCATAAATCGATCAATAAATTATTAACAAAAATTGATTTTATTATCGTGGACGGAAATAAATTTAAAAGCTATAAAAATATTCCACATCAAACTATAATTAAAGGAGATGAAAAATTTTTAAGTATTGCAGCAGCATCTATAATAGCCAAAACAGAGAGAGATAACTATATGAATAAAATTCATGAAGAGTATCCTCAATACGGATGGGATAAAAACAAGGGTTATCCAACTAAATTTCATAAACAAGCAATATTAAAATATGGAACTACAAAGTATCACAGAAAATCTTTTAAATTATTTGACGAACAATTCAAACTAAAATTATAATTTTAAAAAAAAAATGATGAAAAAATATTTCTATGTATTTTTAATCTTGTGGGGATGTAATTTAATAGATGATCAACCCAAAGAAATCGAAGACTTCATTCCAAATGACTCATCAATAACTATAAATATTCATAATTTAGGTAAATTCAAAAGTGACATTAAAAACAATGAAATATTAAATAAATTAAGTGGTTTACCATCAAAATATAATACAAAAAAACAATTTGAATTAATTAATAATTTTAAGGATGAATCAGAACTATTAATATGCTTATCTAAAATTAATAATGAAGAAGTTTTTACAATAATAACAAAGGACAGTCTTAAAAAACATGATGTATTTCACAAGAGCTTAGACAAAATAAATATTTATTCAAATTCTTTAACAAACCTAAATCAAATACAAAGTAGCATTAACGAAGAATTTAAAAAGTATAAAAAAACATTTGACAAAAATTCATCTTTCTCGATAATATTAAATAAAAACTTAAGTAAATATTTTATAAATTCTACCTTTAATGTAAACTATGAAACATATGAAAACTCTATAGGTTTTGGAGTTAATGTTTTTAATGATAAAATTTTATTAAATGGATTAAGCTTTTTGGACGATTCCATTAAAATATCAAATAATATTTTTAAAGAATCTAGTAGTAGTGAGTTAAAAAATTATGAAATTGTTCCAAAAAAAAGTACAAGTATAAAGTCCTATAATTTTAAAAAAACAAATAATTACTTAAAAAATACTTTGGTAGAATATGATAAAGAAAGTAGGTTTTTTGAAATACTAAATAATAATTCAAAAGAAATAACTGAAATTCAGATAGGCAACGAGGAAATTTTTATTGTTAGACTTGATCAAATTAAATTATTTGAGAATTATTTAATTGCAAAGAACACTATCTCCACAAAACATAGGGGGTTTAGAATATATAATAATAGTGACTTAAAAACAAACCCCTTTATTTCATTTGCAAGATTTAATAACAAAGAAAAAATATTATTATATAAAGATTATATAGTTTTTTCTAACAGTGAACGAGCCCTAGAAGAATTGATTAATGATAATCTAAATAAAAATACTTTAAAAGGTGACTCAAGCTTTGATAATCTCTTCTCTGAAATAAGTAATTTTAGCACTTTAAATAATAGCTACTTATCAGGGTCTAAGTATAATTTTTTTAGAGAACTTAATTTATTAGACAGTGAAAATGATTTTACTGAAAATAGTTTTCAATTAGTCCAAGACAATGAGATTATTCATTTTAATGCGATAATCAGCAAAGGAAACATTAGTGATAAAAATCTAAAAATATCCAAACTTTTTGATGTTGAAATAGACGAAGAAATCTTGATGAATCCACACTTTGTAAAAAATCATATTACAAAAAAATTAGATATTGTTGTTCAAGACACTAAAAACAACTTATACCTAATTTCTAATAAAGGAAAAGTCCTTTGGAAAAAAAAGATTGACCAACCAATTTTAGGAGAAGTCTCTCAAATGGATATTTACAAAAACGGAAGGCTTCAACTTATTTTTAACACTAATAATAAAATTTATGTACTAGATAGAGACGGTAAAGATGTAAAGCCATTTCCAAAAACATTTAAAGATCCAATTACCCAGCCATTAGCACTATTTGATTACGATAAAAATAAGAACTACAGAATACTAATTACGCAAGGAAGTGAATTGATTATGTATGATAAGAACGGCAAAAGAGTAAGTGGCTTTAAATATAAAAAATCTAGTAATGACATCTCATCAAAACCTAAACACTTTAGAATTCTAAATAAAGATTTTATTGTATTTAAAATTGGAAATAAAATTAAAATCCTAAATCGAAGAGGAAGGGTGAGAATTGATATTAAAGATGATATTACTTTCTCAAATCAAAATATTTTTGAATATAATAATAAGTTAATTACTGCATCTACGAATCAAAAACTAGCTCAAATAGATGTTAATGGTGGAGTGAAACTTAGTGATTCAAAAAACTTAACTCTAAATTCTGATGGTGCTAATCTTGTTTTATTAAATGAGAATTCAATCCAACTAGGTTCTAAAACTGTCAGTATTCCATTTGGTAACTATGATAGTCCACAACTAATAAAAATAAATAAAAATTTATTAATCTCACTTTTTGATAAACAAAACAACAAGTCTTATTTATTTGATAAAAGCCTCGTTCTAAATACTTCTTTTCCAATTTACTCCCTAACCCCAATAGAAATTGGGGATATGAATTCTAACAAGAAAATTGAAATAATTTTTTCAGATAAAAAGAAGTTTATAAGCTGCTATACTATCAATTAATTTTTGCTTCAAAAAGCTTTGAAAAGTTATCTTTTATTTTTTGTTTTAACTCAATAGTATCAACAGACTCAACACTAAGCTCTTTATTTAAAGATGTTACAGAGTTATTTGCTATTCCACATGGGATTATAAGATCAAAATAACTTAAATCAACATTAACGTTTAATGCAAATCCATGCATTGTAACCCACCTACTTGCTCTAACACCCATAGCGCATATTTTTCTTGCAAAAGGCGTATCTACATCTAACCATACGCCTGTTTTTCCGGGATTTCTAGATGCTTTTAAATTATATTCATCAAGAGTAAGTATTATAACCTCTTCTAAAAATCTTAAATACTTATGGATATCTGTAAAAAAATTATCTAAATCTAATATTGGATAGCCTACTATTTGACCAGGACCATGATATGTAATATCGCCACCTCTATTTATTTTATAAAACTTAGCATCTTTTTTTATTAGTTCATTTTCACTAACCAGTAAATTGTTCATATTCCCACTCTTTCCAAGAGTGTAAACGTGCGGATGTTCTACAAATAAAAAATAATTAGAAGTTAATTTATTTAAAGACTCTCTTCTATTTTTAATTTTTATATCAACAATATTTTTAAATAACTCCTCTTGGTAATCCCAGCACTCTTTATAATCAACTACACCGAGATCTTTTATCAAAACAGATTTATTTTTAATTTTCATTATTTGGATTATTTAAAATTATAAGTGCAGCAATAACTCCAGGAATCCAGCCCAATAATGTCAAAATAAATACAATTATAAACGAACCACATCCTTTATCAAAAACAGAAAAAGGAGGAAACAAAATTGCTAAAAGGACTCTAATTAAGCTCATTATTCAATCAAAGATAAATAATAGTATTTGATTAGATTTATTTGAGTTTTCATTTTTTATTATTGATATCCTTATTAATAAGAATTATATTTGTTTTGATAAAAAATATTTTCGATGAGTGAACTATCAGAACAAGAATTAATAAGAAGAGAAAAGTTAGAAAAGTTAGTTTCATTAGGAATAAATCCCTATCCAGCTGACTTGTTTCCAGTAAATCATACTTCTAAAGATATTATTGAGAATTTTAATGAGAATAAAAGCGTCATTATAGCTGGTAGATTAATGTCACGAAGAATTCAAGGGAAAGCTAGCTTTGCTGAACTTCAAGATAAAGACGGTAAAATACAAGTATATTTTAATAGGGATGAAATTTGTAATGGAGAGGATAAAACTTTATATAATGAGGTATATAAAAAACTTTTGGATATTGGAGATATAATAGGAATAGAAGGTACTTTATTTGAAACTCAAGTTGGAGAAAAAACAGTTCTAGTAAATAATTTTACTTTACTAAGTAAGTCTTTAAGACCCCTACCATTACCTAAAAAAGATAGTGAAGGCAATGTTTTTGATGAATTTAATGATCCTGAATTAAGATATAGACAGAGATATGTTGATTTAATTGTAAATCCAAAAGTTAAAGAAACGTTTTTAAAACGAACTAAAATAAACAATACTATTAGAAATTTTCTTAACGAAAAGAGCTATTTAGAAGTTGAAACTCCAATTTTACAGTCAATTCCTGGTGGAGCTGCAGCTAGACCTTTTTTAACTCATCATAATGCATTAAATATTCCATTATATTTAAGAATATCTAACGAGCTTTATTTAAAAAGATTAATAGTGGCTGGTTTTGACGGTGTGTATGAGTTTGCAAAAGACTTTAGAAATGAAGGAATGGATAGAACCCATAATCCTGAATTTACCATTATGGAATTATATGTTGCTTATAAAGACTATTTCTGGATGATGGAAACAACAGAAAGTTTACTTGAGAAAGTTGCAATTGAAACAAATGGCAAATCAAAATTTCAAGTAGGTGATAATGACATAGAGTTTAAAGCTCCCTACCCTAGAATACCAATATTAAATGCAATAGAAATTCACACTGGTGTTGATGTTTCTAATATGAATGAAGAAGAGTTAAGAGATACTGCTACAAAGATGGGTATTGATGTTAATGAAACTATGGGTATTGGTAAATTAATAGATGAAATTTTTGGGGAAAAGTGTGAGAAAAAATTCATTCAACCTACTTTCATCACAGATTATCCAAAAGAAATGAGTCCTCTAACAAAAAAGCATCGAACAAATCCCAAATTAACCGAGAGATTTGAATTAATTATCAATGGTAAAGAGATAGCTAATGCTTACAGTGAATTAAATGACCCAATAGATCAAAGGGAAAGGTTTGAATATCAACTTGAGTTGTCTAAAAAAGGGGATGATGAAGCTACTGAATTTATAGATAATGATTTTTTACGAGCACTTGAGTATGGGATGCCTCCCACCTCAGGAATTGGAATTGGAATTGATAGGCTAGTTATGCTAATGACAAATAACAGTTCTATTCAGGAAGTTTTATTCTTCCCTCAAATGCGTCCGGAAAAAAAGAAAATAGAATTAAATGAGAATGAAAAAATTATTTATGACATATTGAAAAAAAAGGAAAAACTTGAACTTTCTGATTTAAAGTCTATATCAAATCTAAGTAATAAGGCTTGGGATAAAGGAATTAAAGGGTTAACCAAGAAGCAGATGGCACAAGTAACTAAAAATGAAAGTGGATTATTTGTAGAAATTAAATAATGTAAATTATTACTTAATTTTGTGCTGAATGGTTTTAAATTTAGCTAAATCTTTCTCAGATAAATATTTCAAAAACAATGTATTAAATTCATTATCTAGAATGTCTTTTTGAGGGAAAGCCCCTTTTTTTGCAACATGAGAAGCTTTCTTAGCTGTAGAATAAATTAGTCTAGAAACGAGAGTTATTTTAGTATCATCAAATCCAATTTCTTCTAATAAATCATAATTCAATCTTTTAACATCATCAATAGAACTATACTGAGACTGAGCATTAATATTTAAACTTACAAAAAAGAGAAATAAAAAAGTATAGAATGTTTTTTTCATGATATTATGATTTTTTTTTAAAAGTAAAAAAAATATTCTAATTACAATAGCTTAGTTGATATCTTTTCAACAACGGCAATTGTTTTATCTAAATCTTCATAGGTTAGCGCATCGCTTAGAAACCATGACTCATAAGAACTTGGAGCAATATAAATACCGTTTTTTAACATTTCATGAAAAAATATTGGAAAAAATCTATTATCAGCTTTTTTAGCGGAATCAAAATCTATAACATTATCGTCCATAAAATGAATCGAAAACATTGAACCAACTCTGTTAGTCGTAAATTTAACACCTTTTCTTTTTAGTATTTCAGAAATTCCAATATCTAAATAGTTTGCTTTTTCGTCTAATCGCTGATATAACTTAGAGTCATTATCAATTGCATTTAACATACAGAATCCAGCAGCCATTGCCAATGGATTTCCACTTAATGTACCTGCTTGATAAATAGGTCCATTTGGAGATAAATAAGACATTATATTATTTGTAGATGCAAAAGCTCCCACTGGGAGTCCACCTCCAATTATTTTTCCAAAACACACAATATCTGCTGAAATTCCATAGAGCTCCTGTGCACCGCCTTTTGCTACTCTAAAACCTGTCATAACTTCATCAAAGATTAATAATATATTATGTTCATTACATAAATTTCTTAAGCCTTTTAAAAAGCCATCCTTAGGAGGTATACATCCCATGTTTCCAGCAATTGGTTCTAAAATAACACAAGAGACTTCGTTTTTATTTGATTTAATAATATTTTCAACACTTTTAAGATTATTATACTGTGCAATTAATGTGTCTTTTGCAGTTCCATTAGTAACTCCAGGGCTATTTGGCTCTCCATAAGTAACACTACCACTTCCTGCCTGGATTAAAAATGAATCGCTATGGCCATGGTAACATCCCGAAAACTTAATTATTTTTTCTTTTTTAGTATATCCTCTAGCCAATCGGACAGCACTCATACATGCTTCTGTTCCAGAATTAACAAATCTAATTTGCTCTATGTTTGGAACCATCTTGACTACTAACTCAGCAATATTATTTTCAATTTCTGTTGGAGCTCCAAATGAGGTTCCTTTTTTTGCTTTATTAATTATCGCATCTACAACTGCAGGATAAGAATGACCCAATATCATGGGTCCCCATGAGTTTATGTATTCTATATACTTATTATCATCTTCATCAATTAGATACGCTCCATTAGCTTTCTTTATAAATATTGGGGTTCCACCAACAGCTTTAAAGGCTCTGACAGGGGAATTAACCCCACCTGGAATATGTTTAAGAGCTTCTTTAAATAACGCACTACTTCTTTGATATATCATTTATCTATTATTAATAATTGGCCTATAATTAATGTTCTATCTTTTAGTTTATTAATCTTCAATAAATCTTTTATAGAAATATTGTATTTTTTTGACAAAGAATATAATGTATCTCCCTTTAATACTTTATGTTTAAACACACTATCTTTTGTACTTTTTTTATTACGGATTCTTTTTTTTAATACTATTTCATCATAAACAAATAGCTTGTAGTTTTCAATCAAATTAATTAATTTATTTGGATAGTTTTTATCCGTAGCATATCCTGCTTTCTTTAAACCTTTTGCCCAGTTTTTATAATCAGATACTGATAAATCAAACAAGTCAGAATATCTTGATCTTGTTGTTAAAAAAATTGAATGATCTCTGTATGAATATTCTGGAGCACTGTATTTTCTAAAACACTCTTGTGCTTCATCGTCATCATGAAATATTTTTGGTCCCTTCCAATCATGACACTTAATACCAAAATGATTATTTGCTTCAACAGATAATCTTCCTTTACCAGAACCAGACTCTAAAATTCCTTGAGCTAAAGTGATGCTTGCAGGTATTTTATAAGTTCGCATTTCATCCATCGCAACACCACTAAAATAATCAATGTAATCATTGACATTATTTATAACTGGAGATGAAATATTATTTACTTTTGATTGGTTGTTACTAACTTTTTTGTCAACTATTTCATTATTAGCTTTTTCATCGGGTGAATTAATAATGATTTTTTTAGTTCCACAACTAAATATTACTAAGATTATAAGAATTCTAAAATTTATCATTAGTAATTAATAGTAGTTAAATTTTTATTTTTAAGAAATTTGTTCATTGGAAATATACCTTGATGACCACCAGTGTGAATCATTAGTATTTTAGAATTAGGCTTAAAGAAATTATTAGTTATTAAATTTAAAACCCCATAAACTAGTTTTGAAGTGTAAATGGGATCAAGTAAAATGCCGTATTTTAGTCTAAAGTTGTTCATAAATTCAATTAATTCGTTATTGACTTTTCCATAACCTCCAAAAGAAAAGTCATCTATAAGCATCCAGTTTTCATTTGTTACAAATTTAGTAATATCATTTAATAAATAGTTTTTATTAATTGATGAAAATCCAATTATTTTTTGGTTTTCATTTGAGCTATTTATTAAACCGCAAATTGTACCGCCAGTACCAACAGAACAACATATGTAATCAAACTCTTTATCATTGTCGTTTAAAATTTCTTGACACCCTAGTACGCCTAATGCGTTTGTTCCTCCCTCAGGAATTAGGTAATAATCTTTAAATTTTTTCTTTAGTTTTCTTAAAAAATATTCATTTGTTTTAAGTTTATAATTTGAACGTGATAAGAATTTAAATTTCATACCTAAATCATGTGAGTATTTAAGAGTTGGATTTTCTAAGTAGTTATTTACAATTTCTTCGCCTCTTATAAAGCCAAGAGATTTAAAACCATTTTTCTTTGCAGCATACGCAACTGCAGGAATATGATTAGAATAAGCTCCGCCAAAAGTCAAAAGTCCTTTGAATCCTAATTCTTTAGCATTGATTAAATTAAATTTTAATTTTCTATACTTATTTCCTGAGATAATATTATGAATTTTGTCCTCTCTTTTTAAAAATAGTTGCAATCCACTATTATTAACAAAATGAACCTTTTCATTAATACTATTTTTTAAAATAACATCCATATAATCAAAGATAATTCAAATTGCTTTATATTTGTGTAGAACAATTATTTTCTATTATTTGTGGAGAAAAATTACTACATAACAAAAGAAGGATATAAATGTTTTACAGAAAAGTATCATTTAAAAAGAGGCTATTGCTGTCAAAGCAATTGTAAACACTGTCCTTACGGATATGATCCAAAAACTAACTAATCTATGACATTTAAAGATCAGATTAAAGAAGGTATACCTAATAATTTACCTAAAAAAATAAAATTAGATCCAGCTATTAATCATGCTCCAAAAAGAGAAGAAGTTTTGTCTGCAGATGAAAAAAAATTAGCGATTTCAAATGCGCTAAGATACTTTGACAAAATTCATCACGAAACTTTATATAAAGAATTTAAAGATGAATTAAATCAATATGGTAGAATTTATATGTATAGGCTGAAACCGTCCTACGAAATGCATGCTAGACCATTAGAAGAATATCCCTTTAAAACTAAACAAGCTGGTGCTATTATGTTAATGATTCAAAATAATCTTAACAAAGAAGTAGCTCAACATCCACATGAATTAATTACATACGGAGGGAATGGTTCTGTTTTTCAAAATTGGGCTCAGTACAGGTTATGCATGAAATACCTTTCTGAAATGAACAACAACCAAACATTAGTTATTAATTCGGGACATCCACTTGGCCTTTTCCCTTCAAATATTAATGCTCCAAGAGTAGTAGTTTCTAATGGAATGATGATTCCAAATTATTCTTCAAAAGAAAATTTTGAGAAATTTAATGCTTTAGGTGTAACTCAATATGGTCAGATGACCGCCGGAAGCTACATGTATATTGGACCACAAGGAATTGTTCATGGGACCACTATTACCGTTTTAAATGCATTTAGGAAAATTAATAAAAATCCTTTAGGAAAATTATTTGTAACATCTGGCTTGGGAGGAATGAGTGGAGCTCAGCCTAAAGCTGGAAATATAGCTAAGTGTATTACTGTTTGTGCTGAAGTTAACCATAAAGTTGTACAAACAAGACATTCACAAGGCTGGATTGATGAAGTCTTCAGCGACATTGATAAGCTAATTAAAAGAGTAAAAATTGCCAAAAAAAATAAAGAAGTTGTTTCAATCGCTTTCCACGGAAATATAATAACTATATGGAAAGAATTTTATAAAAAAAATATTTTTATTGATATAGGAAGTGATCAAACTTCTCTACATAATCCTTGGTCTGGTGGGTATTACCCTTATGGTCTTGATTTTGAAAGTGCAAATGAAATGATTTCAAACGAACCTGATTTATTTAAGTCAAAGGTAAAAGAAAGTCTACTTATACATGCAGAATATATTAATAAGCACTGTAATAAAGGAACTTATTTTTTTGACTATGGTAATGCATTCTTATTAGAGACCTCAAAAGCTGGTGGAGATGTTTTTTCAAAAGATGGAGTGAATTTTAAATTCCCAAGTTATGTTCAAGATATTATGGGTCCTATGTGTTTTGATTATGGATTTGGTCCATTTAGATGGGTATGCGCATCTAACAAGCAAGAAGATTTAGATATAACAGATGAAATCGCTTGTAAAGTACTTGAAAAATTAATGATTAATTCACCTGATGAAATTAAAATTCAAATGCAGGACAATATTGACTGGATAAAAGCTGCTAAAAATAATTCCCTTGTAGTTGGTTCTAAGGCTAGAATATTATATGCCGACTCTTTAGGGAGAGTTGAAATTGCAAAAGCATTTAATAACGCTATAGCTGAAAAAAGAATTGGCACTATCATACTTGGGAGAGATCATCATGACGTTTCTGGAACTGATTCCCCATACAGAGAAACTTCAAATATATATGACGGGTCTAAATTTACAGCTGATATGGCAATTCAAAATGTAATTGGAGATAGCTTTAGGGGAGCGACTTGGGTAAGTATTCACAACGGAGGAGGTGTTGGTTGGGGAGAAGTTATAAATGGTGGTTTTGGCATGGTTATTGAAGGTACAAAAGAGTGTAAACAAAAAATAGAATCAATGCTTTATTGGGATGTTAACAATGGAGTCGCAAGAAGAAGTTGGGCGAGAAATAGTGGTGCAATTTTTGCAATTAAACAGGCAATGAAGCTTAATTCAGATTTAAAAGTAACTTTACCAAATGAAGTTGATGCTAAATATTTAAAATAAAATAATATGAAAAATTCCAATAAATTATTAGTTCTATTAATCTCCCTAACATATTTATCGTGTTCTTCTGTTAGAGTTTCCAGCGATTATAATAGTGAAATTAACTTTTCTTCCTATAAAACATATGCTTTTTCAAAAAAAGGAATTGACAAGGCGCAAATCAATGAACTTGATAAAAAAAGAATACTAAAAGCTTTAGAAATTGAACTATCCTCACTTGGTCTTAGGAAAAACTCTATTGACCCAGATGTTGTAGTTAGTATTTTCACGGCAGCAAACGAAGAAATAAGCATAAATAATTCATACAATCATATAGGTTATAGTTATGGTCCTTGGTATGACTTTAACTATAGTAATTATTCTACAACTCAAGGAACACTGTTCATAGATATAATTGATTACAAAAAAAATGAATTAGTTTGGCAAGGTATAGGGAAAGGCTATATTTCAGAAGACAGTTCCAAGAAAGAGGAGCAAATTAAATCATTTGTAAATAAAATTTTACTGCAATACCCCGTTAAATAAGTTAGTTTTTTACATCTAATTTATCTCTCAACTTATTTCCTAATAGCATAAAAGCCATAACTAATGACATTATGCAAATACCTGGAATTAATGCCAACATTGGCTTACCCAATATAATATAGTTATAATGATCCTTAATTATTGAACCCCAACTAGCCATTGGAGGTTGAGCACCTAAACCTAAAAAACTAAGTCCACTTTCTATTAGTATTGATGCGGCAAAATTTGCTGCAGAAATGATTATAAGAGGAGATACTATATTTGGTAGTATGTGTTTTGTCAAAATCCTTAAATCACTAAACCCTAATACTCTTGCAGCAGTTATAAATTGTCTTTCTTTTATTGTCATAACCTGACCTCGTACTACTCTAGCAACATCAACCCACATGGTTAATCCAACCGCAATAAACACTTGCCATAAGCCTTTTCCTAACGCCAGGGTTATAGCAATTACTAGTAGTAAAGTAGGAATAGACCATGTAACATTTATTATCCACATTATTATCCTATCAATATTGCCTGAATAATAACCAGATAAACTCCCTAAAATAACCCCAATTATTAAAGAAATTAAGACTGAAATAAAACCGATAAAAAAAGATATTCTTGCACCGATAACTAGTCTACTTAGAACATCCCTCCCAAATTTATCAGTTCCCAGTAAAAAAACTCTATTAATTATATTATTATTTTGAAATTCATTATCAATTTCAATACTATTGTTAAATTCATCAGAAAAATCTCCATACTCGTTATAATAAAAAATATTTTTATCTATTTCAAAATTTTGTAATGGAATTTCAGTCGGTGAATTTTTATTACCAAAAAACAACTTTTCAAAAATGGTTTGATTGTAATTGATAGAGTTTTCAATTAGTAATAAATCAACTTTAAATCCTGGAGATTTAGAGTGAATTGACAAATGCATTTGGTTAGCATTAGTTGATTTGTCAGGAATGAAAAAGTAAGCGAATATTGATAAAAAAGCTACTAGTAATATATACGCTATACTTATTTTTTTAATCAAGAAATAAAAATTTGTTAGTCCAAAGTATTAGTTATTATAACTTATTTTAAGATCATTTAAAACATTTAGAGCTTCTTCGATATAAAGATCTTTTGCTAAGTTTTTGTGCCATCTATTTCGCTTAAGCTCTAATGTGGAATCTTTTTCAAATAAATTAATTTCATAAGGGAGTGATTTAAACTCAAGGTCAGTTTTAAAATCTTTTAATTTCTCAAAGTTCTTAGCAGTTAATTCGTCCTCTTTTATTTTATCAATGTAAGTAAAGTAATTCAAGGTGAATTCTTCGTTATCTCTGATGGATTTTATCCACTTTGCATTATCATCGATTAACTTTAAATACTCATTTGATTCAATCCTCAATTTACTTTTTTCAATTGCACTAGAATAATCAAAATTACTAACCCAAGGAGTATATTCTACAGCTGTTATCTTGTCCCATTCAAGAGGGTTATCTTGTTCTTTTTCACCAAAATCAATATAACTGTACCTATTAGGTATTACAACATCACTTTTAACACCTTCTAGTTGAACAGAACCTCCATTAATTCTATAATATTTTTGAATTGTAAATTTGAAGGCACCCATATCACCATTAGTATTTGCTTTAATCATCCTGTTTAAGTCTAATACATTTTGAACAGTTCCTTTTCCATAAGTTTGAGTACTACCAATTATAATAGCTCTTTTGTAATCTTGCATTGCAGCGGCTAATATTTCTGATGACGAAGCCGACAGTTCATTTACAAGGATAACTAACGGGCCATCCCATACAATTGACCTATCCCTATCTTTTAATATTTCTTTCTTTTTCTCAAAAGATTGAACTTGAACTATTGGGCCATCTTCAATAAATAACCCTGCCATATCAACAGCAGGTTTTAAGCCTCCGCCTCCGTTATTTCTGAGATCTAAGATTAATCCTTCCATGCCCTCTTCCTTAAGCCTGATAATTTCTTTTTTTATATCACTTGCAGCATTTCTTTCTGAGTAATCTTCAAAATCAAAATAGAATTTAGGTAAATTAATGAGTCCATATTTCGAATTTGACCTTTCCACAATAGAAGATTTAGCATACGTTTCTTCTAATTGAACAATGTCCCTAGGTATTTTTAACTCTGTTATTTGGCCATCTACTTTTTTTATGGTTAATATAACACTACTGTCAATTGGGCCTTTGATTAACTTAACAGCATCTTTAATTCTCATACCAACTATACTAACTGGATTTTCTTCATCAGTTTGTCGTACTTTTAATAAAACATCTCCTACTTCCAATTTATTTTGTCTCCAGGCAGGTCCTCCAGAAATAAGTTCTACAACAGAAATTTTATCTATTTTTTGCTGAAGTCTAGCTCCAATTCCTGCATAATTTCCAGACATATCTACATCAAAATCTTCTTTATCATCTGGATTAAAATAAGAAGTATGTGGATCAAATTGATAAACTAATGAATTAACGTAAATACTAAACCATTCTTGTCTTGAACGATCTGAATAATATTGATATACATCATTGCAAAATTCAAGGGAAGAATTTCTGGATTTTTCCTTAAATGGCTCTATAGTTAAATCAAAATCTTTATTGTTTTTTAGTAAGGACTTCAATGAATCATTTTCTGATAATAAATCATTTAAATTATTTAAAGTATAATACTTAAAAGTTTTTCTCCAACGATCTTTCATTTTGACTTTATCCTCAACAAAATCTATAGAATCATTAACAACTAAAACTTCATCAATTTTGTAATTAAATGTAGAATTAAATACTTCAGTATAAATTTCTTTAGACTCGTTTATTCTTTTAACAAGAGTTGCATGTGTTAAGTTGAAAAAAGTTAGATCAGCACTTTTAAAATGATCATCTATTAAATATTCAAACTCTTTAAACATTTCAATATCAGATTTATAAAAATATCTTTTATAAGGATCAATCATATCAATGTAAGTATGAAAAGCTTTGCTAGAAAAGTTGTCATCTAAATCTTTTTCAACATAATGACCTTCATCCAATATATATGAAACCAATTGCAATAATAACTGATCTTTATCTGATTCTTTAGATGAATTTGAGGTGAAACTACAAGATGCTAAAGCAAAGATTGTAGTAAGTAATATGATAAAATATTTGTTTGTCATGATTATGTTTAAACTTATCACAAATTAAATAAAAAAAGCACCTTAAAATAATTACTTTGTACTAAAGTTTTGTTAAAGAATATATTTGATAAATTTCTAGAGAAAATAACTACTTTTGTTAAAATAACATAAAAATGAAAAAGAAACCTTTAATATTGATAACAAACGATGACGGAATAACTGCACCAGGACTAAGGTCATTAATAAAAGTGATGAATAAAATTGGTGAAGTTGTGGTTGTTGCCCCTGATAGTCCACAAAGTGCAATGGGACATGCTATTACCATAAATAATACTCTATTTTGTAAAAAGGAAAAAATTGATGATGGTCCACAAGTCGAATATAGTACTTCAGGTACTCCTGCAGATTGCATAAAACTAGCTGTAAATGAAATACTAGATAGAAAACCTGATATTTGTGTTTCAGGAATTAATCATGGTTCAAATGCATCAATAAACGTTATATATTCTGGAACAATGAGTGCGGCTATTGAAGCTGGTATTGAAGGTATACCTGCAGTAGGGTTTTCACTTTTGGATTACAACTGGAATGCTGACTTTAGTCAAACCGATAGTTTTATTAAAACTATTGTAGAACAAATACTTCAAAATGGGTTAAAAAAAGGAGTTGTTTTAAATGTAAATTTTCCTAAAATTTCTAAAGAAAAAATTAAAGGAATAAAAATATGTAGACAAGCTAAATCATATTGGGAAGAAAAGTTTGATAAACGAGTTAGTCCGCTTGGAAAAAATTACTATTGGTTGACTGGTAATTTTGTAAATCTAGATGATGGAGAAGACACGGACCACTGGGCTTTAGAAAATCACTATATTTCAATGGTACCTATTCAATTTGACTTAACTGCACATGATTATTTAAATAAACTAAAGTCATTGGATTTTGAATAAAAAGAAAGAAATTTTAAGAGGTGTGTTTTTCGCAATTATATCCAGCTTTTCTGGATTAATTTTAGCAACATTATTTTTGTCTGAAAATAATTCAATTATTGACAGTTTAAAAAATTCATATTATGAGAATTTTTTAGGTAAATTAATTAGTCTTGGTGCAATATTAAATGTTTTAGTATTCTTTGTTTTTATTAAGAAGAATCAAGATCAAAGAGCAAAAGGCGTTCTACTTTTTACAATTTTTTTAGCAATATTTACATTAATTTTAAACTAAAAATAAATTGAAATACTATATAATTGCAGGAGAAGCTTCAGGTGATTTACATGGGTCAAATTTGATTAAAGAATTAAAGAAAATTAATCCTAATTCAACTTTCAGATGTTGGGGGGGAGACCTTATGAAAGATCAATGTAATGAGCTAGTCATGCATTATGAAAAGTTTTCTTACATGGGATTCTTAGAGGTTATTGTTAACGGTAAAAAGATTCTAAATTATATTTCTTTATGTAAAAAAGATATCGAAAGTTATAAGCCAGATCTTATTATATATATTGATTACCCTGGCTTTAACATGAAGATTGCTAAGTGGGCAAAAAGAAAAAACTTTACAAATCATTTTTATATATCACCAAAAGTATGGGTATGGAAAGAGTATCGAGTTAAACAGATTAAAAAGGTAATTGATAAAATGTATGTAATTCTTCCTTTTGAAGAAGATTTTTATAAAAACAAACATAATTACAATGTTGACTTTGTTGGACACCCTTTGTTAGATGCAATTGAAGATAAAAAAGAATTTAGTAAACAAAAATTTATTTCTGAAAACAAACTTTCCTCAAAACCAATTATAGCACTTCTACCTGGAAGTAGAAATCAAGAAATTAGCAAGCTACTACCAGTAATGCTAAATGTTATTTCAGGTTTTGAAGATTATCAAATAATAATTGCAGGGGCACCTAGTAAAAATATTAATTATTATGAAAAGATAATTCAAGCCAATAAAGCAAGTGATAATTCAATAAAAGTAATATGTAATCAAACATATAATATTTTAAGAGTTTCTTCTGCTGCAATTGTAACCTCTGGAACAGCTACACTGGAGACAGCACTATTTAGAGTTCCACAAGTAGTTTGCTATAAAACTAGCTTAATATCTTATTTAATTGGCAGATTATTAATACCTAATTTAAAATATATATCATTAGTAAATATAATTCTTGACAAAAATGCAGTAGCTGAGTTAATTCAAAGCAATTGTAATAAGAAAAACCTGGTAATTGAACTCCAAAAAATACTAAATAAAAGTAAAAGGTCTTTGATGTTAAAAGACTATGAAATACTTCACAAGAAATTAGGTGGAAAAGGCTCTAGTAAAAAAACAGCTAAGCTAATTAGTAAGTATCTAAAAAATTAAAATTCTGCCACAAAAGATTTTTGAAAATTATTAAAATCTTCTTGACTTTTAATTGATTTGTATTTTTGACCTTTGAACAGCTTAAGCCAAATTTCAATTTGAGTAGGAGTGTTATAACCTCTTAGTTTATAAATAATATCTGAATTATCATCTAAAAAAACTACAGTTGGATATGCATTTACACCTAAATATCTAGTAAGCTGATGATTTCCGTTTCGTCTATTAGCCATTTCTGGTCTGTAGTTAGGATTTGTAAATTCTCTATCATCAAATTTAATTATATCATTACCTTCAGCATTGAACTTAACGGCATAAAAGTTTTTATTAATAAAATCTGCCACTTTTTTGTTTTGAAAAGTGTTTCTGTCTAAAAGTTTACATGGTCCACACCAGTTCGTATAAACATCTACAATAATATTTTTAGGATTTGTTTTTTGCAATTTAAAAGCCTCTTCAAAACTTATCCAATTAATGGATTGACCACTAACATTGAATGCAAATAAAAATGATATAATAAATAAATATCTCATAAACTTATTTAATTCCGTGCATTAATTTTTTTACTACTGGATATAATAAAGCAGATAATAGTCCAAGACCAAAAGCAATAGCAGTAAGAAGCCAGAAAAAATAGCTTAATCCTTCATCCTTAGCAATACTTTCTGAAGCTTCACCAAAAACACCTGCAAGTTTCATACCAATTGCGACTGCTAAATACCAAATACCAAACATCATGGCAATCATACGGCCAGGGACTAACTTACTTACATAAGACAAAGCTACCGGTGAAATACATAACTCACCCATAGTATGGAAAAAATAAACTAGTACTAACCAAATCATACTTACTGAAGCTGTTTTAGCTCCAGGTGAAATATCTGATGATGCAATTGCAACACAAGCCATTCCAAGACCTAATAATATCATACCCAAAGCATATTTCATATTAGCATTGGGGTTATACTTACTCTCCCACCATTTAGAAAACAAAGGGGCAAATACTATAATAAATAAAGAGTTTAATACTCCAAACCAAGATGCAGGAACTTCCGTTACATCATCGTTAAATTGCTCTTTTAACATCAAAATTGCAATAATCCATATTATAACAAAACTTAGTGTTAAAAAGATATTTGATTTAGCAATCCTTGAAAAGGTTTGTTTAAATAAAATCCAGAGAACCCAGGTTATAATTCCTAAAGGAATTATTGTCATTAAGGAATTAATTATTTTAAAAATAAAGGCAGTATTGCCCTCTAAAACACGCTGAGTATAATCTCGTGCAAATATTGTTAAAGATCCTGGTGCTTGTTCAAAAAGAGCCCAAAAGAATATAGTAATGAAAGCAAAGAAAATTACAGCTAACATTCTATCTCTTGTAATTTTATCATATTTAGGAACTCTTATAACGAGTAACATTACAAAAATTACCAATGCACTAATTATAGCAAAATTAGATCCATCAATGCCTAAAACACTAAAATTAAAAAGATTATACGCTCCTTCTGAAATTTTAGAGACAGGGTCATTTATAATCCATGAAAGACCTAATACACCAGCTATTACTATAAGTGACAATTGAAAATTAGTAAAGGGATTTAATTTTGGTTCATCTTTGTTAGTTATTGAATTTTGATCATCATTAATTACTGGTTTTGTACCAAGATCTCCAAATATTTCTTGAGCAAGCCAAAATTGTAATAAACCAAACAACATAAATATTCCAGCCAAACCAAAACCCCATCTCCAACCAACCTGCTCACCTATATAGCCACAAAGTAGAATTCCTAAAAATGCTCCAGCATTTACACCCATATAAAATATCGTATAAGCTCCATCCTTTTTCTCATCATTTCCTTTATACATTCCAGAAATAATTGAGGTGATGTTTGGTTTAAAAAAACCACTTCCAAAAACCAACAAAGTTAATCCTAGGTATATAAAAAATGGAGTTTCAAAAGCCATAGCACCATGACCTAAAGTCATTAAAAAAGCACCAATTAAAACAGCATATCTGTATCCAATAATTTTATCAGCCATATACCCACCTAGTAAGGTTGATATATATACAAGAGATGTATAGGTTCCAAATATTGCGTATGCATATTCTCTAGGCCAACCCCAGCCTCCATCTATTAACGCGGCAGTAAAAAACATAACTAATAATGCGCGCATGCCATAATAAGAAAATCTCTCCCACATTTCTGTAAAAAACAAAACAAATAAAGCAGAAGGATGGCCTAAAACGGTAGATTGAAAAAAATGATCGGTTGAAGAAGTGTTGTTCATGTTATTCAATTTTAATTGTCGTCTTCAGCTCCATGAGTAAGTTTTTCAAGTTTAGTTCTAAATAATAAAACTAAACAACCGAAAACAACACAGAATAATGCTATACCAGTAAATATAGTAAACTCGCCCATACTTTGTGAAGCTTCGCCAAGCATACCAGCTAGTTTATTTCCAAAGCCTGTCATTGCAAAGTACACACCCATTGTAAGAGAAGCGTATTTTAAAGGCGCTAATTTTGTAATAAACGATAATGCAACTGGAGAGATACATAATTCACCAATAGTATGAAATAGATATGCTAAAACTAACCAATACATAGCTGAACTACCTTGAGATTCATATTGTGTAGCTGCTGCTGACATAAAAAAGAATCCAGTTCCCATTATTATAAGTCCAATAATCATTTTAAATAAAGAGGATGATAATTGATTTTTTAATTTACGTTTAGCCCAGTACCCTGCTACGGCTGTTCCTAAAAATATGATAAACATAGCATTTAATGATTGAAACCATGAAGCTGGAACTAACCAGCCCATAAATAATCTATCGGTCTTTTCAGATGCATAAATATTCATTAAACCACCTGCTTGTTCAAAAGCACCCCAAAACACAATAACAAGAATAAAAGATAAAAACAAAACAACTAATCGATCCTTTTCGATAGAGGTTAATGGTTTTTTAAGAACGTCTGCACCTTCTTCAGATTTATTGTCTCCGATAAAATCTCCAACTTGACTTAAATATTTTTGGCCATATAAATATTGTATTAGACCCAAAGTCATTCCAATCCCTGCTAAACCAAATCCATAATGCCATCCATAAGTTTCTCCAACATATCCAACAATTAAACTAGATAAAAAAGCACCTACATTAATTCCTATGTAAAAAATTATAAAACCGTCATCTCTTCTAACATCCCCTTGAGAATAGAGGCCTCCAACCATGGATGAAATATTTGGCTTTAACATTCCAACTCCAGCAATAATAAGACCCAGACCTGTATAGAAAGCCCACATTTCTTCCACAGCTAAAATTGAATGACCTAAAACAAGTAATATACCACCATAAAGAACGGATTTTTTTTGACCCAATATATTATCTGCTATCCAACCACCTGGAATGGATGCAACATATACTAACATGGTATAAGTACCATAAAGTGATAATGCAGCTCCAGTTTCCCAGTTTAGTCCTGGATTAATCGCATCAGGTGTGGACTCAGCAACTAAGTATAATACTAAAATAGCTCGCATTCCATAATAGGAAAATCTTTCCCACATTTCAGTAAAAAATAATACATACAGACCAGCTGGATGTCCAAATATTTGCTTTTGTGAGTTTAATGTGTCTGCGTTAATCATTGGTGTTTTTTTTAAATTCGACTCAAAATAGCATATTTAATATAAATATCCATAAATAATTGAAAATTTATTATTAGTTAATTAATTTAGAATAGAATAGTATCTTTGAAATAAATTTTTTTTATGAAAAAGCCAATTTCTGGTTTCTCAAAACTTAATAAATCCGAAAAGATTGAATGGCTACTAAAAAACTCATTCTCATCTGATAATAATATCAAAAGTATACTATTACAATATTGTAATAGCAACGAAAAATTACAAAAACTTCATGACGAGTTTGCAGAAAATACAATCTCAAATTTTTATTTACCTTTTGCAATAGCTCCAAACTTTTTAATTAATAATAAACCTTATACTATTCCAATGGTAACAGAGGAAAGCTCTGTGATTGCAGCTGCAAGTAAATCTGCTAAATTTTGGTTAGAACGCGGAGGGTTTAAAGCAACAGTTTTATCAACTACCAAAGTAGGACAAGTTCATCTGATTTATAAGGGTAATTTTAAAATATTAAAAAAATACTTTGAAAAAATTAAACCTAAACTAATCTCTGATGTAAGCTCTATTACTGCCAACATGAATAAAAGAGGAGGAGGGATTAAAAGTATAGAATTATTAAACTTTAGTGATAAAATAGAAAATTATTTTCAAATTAAAGCCACTTTCGATACTCATGATGCTATGGGGGCAAACTTTATTAATTCTTGCTTAGAACAATTTAGTAAGACTTTCAAAGATAATTTTAAAGACACAAATGAAATTGAAATAATAATGTCTATTCTCTCCAATTATGTTCCTGAATGTATTGTAAAAGCTGAAGTATGTTGTGAAGTTGATTTGTTATCGGACAGCAGTATAATAAACCCTTTAGATTTTGCTAATAAATTTGTTCGAGCTGTTAAAATAGCTGAGGTAGATAAATATAGAGCTGTCACTCATAACAAAGGTATAATGAATGGTATTGATTCTGTAGTAATTGCTACAGGAAATGACTTTAGAGCTATAGAATCAGCTGCACATGCTTATGCTTCTAGGAGTGGAAATTATAAAAGTTTAACTAAAGCGAGTGTCGAAAAAAATATATTTAAATTTTCTATAGAAATTCCTTTGGCTCTTGGTACTGTAGGTGGATTAACAAAATTGCACCCTCTAGCAAACCTTGCTTTGGAGCTACTAGACAATCCCAATTCTAGAGACTTAATGAAAATCACAGCTGTAGCTGGACTAGCACAAAATTTTGCTGCAATAAAATCATTAATCACCACAGGTATTCAACATGGGCATATGAAAATGCATTTAATTAATATTCTAAATCAGCTTAAAGCCTCAGAAAAAGAAAAAGAAAAGGCGGTAGAGTATTTTAAAACCAATATGGTAAGTTATTTAACAGTAGACTTATTTGTTAATAAATTAAGATCTAATGGAAAAATTCTATAGTAACGGAAAATTACTATTAACATCCGAATATGTTGTTTTAGATGGTATAGAATGTATTGCTTTACCTACTAATTTTGGACAATATTTATCTGTAAAAAAAACTAAATCAAAAGAGTTTAATTGGATTAGTTTTGATTATAAAAACCATATATGGTTTGAAGAAAAGTATCTTATAAGCAAAAATAATACAATCCAATACCTTGGAAAAAAGAATAATATTTCTGACACATTACTAAAAATATTTAACTCAATTTTTAAATTAAATAGCTCCATACTAAAAGATAATTTGGGATATGATTTTATTTCTAGATTATCATTTTCAAAAAATTGGGGACTAGGGTCATCATCTACTCTTATTAATAATTTAGCTGATTGGGCTAAAGTAGATCCTTATGAATTACTAAAACTAACATTTGGTGGAAGCGGTTATGATATTGCATGTGCGAAACATAACAACCCAATTCAGTTTAGTAATTTGAATAATAAAATTTCTGTAAAAGAAGTCAGTTTTGATCCAGTTTTTAAAGAAAATATTTTTTTTATATACTTAGGTAAAAAACAAAATAGCAGAAATGGAATACAAAAATATAGATCAAAGAAAAATGATATAACCAACAATATTAGAAATGAATTTACAAATATTAACCGATCTATTTTAAAAACAAAAGATATAAAAGAATTTGAAAAAAATTTAACTAAACATGAGCAACTAATATCTAATCTAGTTGGTCTTAATACTGTTAAAGATGAATTATTTAATGATTACTCAAAAGGAGCAATTAAAAGCTTAGGTGCATGGGGTGGTGATTTTGTTCTTGCAACAGGAACTAAAGAAGATATGCAATATTTCTTAAAAAAAGACTACAAGATCATATTTGAGTATTCTCAATTAATAAAATAAACTTCTCTTATCATCTATGTTAGAAGCATCTTTTAATGCTTCATAAACCTTAGTATTTAAATTATTTGTTTTTGATGAACTTAAACTATTAGCAAAAGAGAAATAATTAGGTAAATCTTCAGCTTTATTTAATTTTTCTAAATAAACATAAAACACTCCACTATTTCCTAAAATAGCTTTTGATGTTTGCCCTACTTCTAGTCCAAAAGAATTTCCTATGACTTCTGGCTCGTTTCCAACACCAGAAAGTGTAGGACTTGAGATATTCACAGCCAATGCTGTTTGAATACTTTTATTTTGATTATTTGAAATTTCTGTAAGAGATCTGCCGCTTATTTTTTTTATAATTATATCAGCTTTCTTTTTATTCTTAACCATAGGCAAAGCTGTGACAGAAGCTTTATCATTAGCCATTAAACCAGCTTTGTTCACGGAAGTTAACATTGCAACAACATATCCTCCATTTTGTAGGTTAAACCTTTTAAAATCTCCTACATCAGTACCTGCTTCGTACATCCACCTTACAATACTTCTTTGAGAGCCAACACCTGGGATATTTTCATCTAAATCTTTTATTGCATTAATTGATCTAACAGAATAATTATTTTCATTTGCAACATCTTTAAAATCTGATTTAGAAGCCATCACTTCAAATTTTGATGCAATATTAAATATACTGTCAATAGTTCTTTCAGATGATTCAATTCTAAGAGCTAGATTAGCAACTTTAACAGCTTTTCTTTTCTTAGTTTGAGATAATATTTCAATAATATGATAACCAAAACTAGTTTCAACCACAGAAATATTTCCCACATTATTTTCAAAAGAAAAATCTCTAAATTCTGGAGCAAAACCATCAGTATATGCAAATTCAATTTCTCCACCTTTTTCATTACTAACCTTATCAGATGAAAGACTTAACAAATTTTTGAATTTATTTCTATTTCGCTTAACTAAATTATAAATGCTATCAGCAGTTTTTTTGGATTGAGCAGCTGATCTAAACTCTTGATCACCAGCTCTAGTGGATCCTGCATAAGGAATTAAAATATGTCTAACTTTGACAGAGTCAGATAATTTTATTATATCCAACATTTTGGTAACTTTCATATAAGCTCCTTCTTTATATGGACCATATAATTCACCTCTTTTTAAATTATATAACTTAGATGACATTTCTTTTGAAAAGGAATTTTCAAAAACATAATCATCATATAATTTTATATCTGAATATCTATTTAGGAACGACTCAGGATCATTTGTATTTTTCAACCCCAAAACTTTTTCTGTTTTGTTAGTGTCAGTGTTGTATTCGTCTTTATCGTTAATTAAACTAGTTAATTGATTTGTTATATCATTTTCATCTTCTTTAGATGGAGTTTCGTCAAATTTAACATATATCAAATCTCTAGAATTTTCAACAGAGTAATCATTGGGATTGTCTTTGATGAAACCTCTTAATTCTGCTTTAGAAACAGATATTAAAGAGTCTGGAATTGAAGTATAAGGAAAATATAAAAATTTAATATCTGCATTATCATTTTGAAAGTGATAATTAGTCTTACCATCAAAAAGTGTAGATCTTAATCCAGAATTAATTAAATTAAAGTAACTAGATTCTAAGCCATTTTGTGCAATAGTATTTTCAAAATTAACCCACGCGTCATAGTTAATAAGATTTCCTTGAAGAGGGGAAGTTTCAGGTGAAATCTCTTTTAAATTGGCAATAAATTCATTCAACTTATTGTCATCAAACAAACCGTCCGTATTCAGAAATTCATCAAAAGAAATCAGGTTATTCTTCAATAAAGATCTCATTTGGTCTCTCTCCACTGAGATTCCAACTTTATTAAATTGATTCTTTAACACAACTCTTCTTAATTCAGTGTCCCAAACAAGATTCATTGATTGTATATTAGATCTGGCTCCAGCATTCTGTCTCTCAGTACTTTCTACCTTATTCATAAAATCATCACGCTCTATATCTATACCATTAACATTAGCTACTACAGTTTGCTCAGTACCAAAACTGTCACCACTTTTAATAAGCTCAGCAAAAACAAATGAAAATAATGCCATTCCTATTACTATTATTAGTACTGATGATTTACCTCTTATTGTATTTAATATTGCCATTGTTAGTTAAATTTATATATAGTCGCCAAAAGTACCATTTTCTTGTTAATAATAAAAACAAATTATTTCTTGATAGTTAACGAAACCGTGTTAATTTTCGTCTCTGAAACATCAATAATTTTAAAAAGACAATTATTGATTACAACCTCCTCATTTAATTTAGGGATTTCCTGGTTATGGTTGACAATAAGTCCTCCCAAAGTTCCATAGTCTTCACTCTCGGGTAAATCTAAATTATATTGTTCATTTAAATAATCTACTTCCAGTCTAGCAGAGAAATTGTAATGTCCAGTTTCTAATTTAATCTCTATTAAGTCACTGATGTCAAACTCGTCATCTATTTCACCAAAAAGCTCTTCAACAATATCTTCAACCGTTATCATTCCTGATGTACCACCATATTCATCTAAAACAATAGCTATACTTTTTCTCTTTTTTGTCAAAACACTTAACAAATCTTTAATCAATATAGATTCGGGTACAAATTCCACTGGTAATAACATTGATTTTATAGTTTTTGGATTTTTAAATAAATCATGTGAATGTACATATCCAATTATATCGTCAATTGTATTTTTATAAATTAAAATTTTTGTAAATCCTGTTGAAACAAATATCTCTCTTAATTTTGATATATAATCATGAATTTCTAATGAATACAATTCAATTCTAGGAACCATAATATCTCTTGCTTTTGAATCTGAAAAATCTAATGCATTTTGAAAGATTTGAACTTCACTGTCAATAGGCTGATCTTCAGAAGATGCATCAATTTGTTCATCTATATAGTTACCCAGATCATCTTTACTAATGGATAATTGAACTTTGTCCCCTTGAGTCTTAAAAAAAAATTTAAGTATTAAATTAGTAATCCAAAGTACAAAATCTGAAATATAGTAAAAGCATAAATAAAAAAAATAAGCAGGAATAGAGAAAAATTTTAGAAACTTGAATGAATAAATTTGAAAAAAAACTTTTGGTAAAAATTGTGCTGTCATTAAAATAATTATTGTAGAAATTATTGTTTGTAAAAGCAAATTAAAATCATTCAACAATACTTCTAGTATAGGAAAATTAAATTTTGAGAGTTGTTTAAATATATCCATCAATATATCTCCCATAAAATATCCATAAACAACTAAAGCTAAATTGGTTCCAATTAACATGGAAACAATAAACTTTGAAGGATTTGAAGTTAATTTTGAAAGTATTTTTGAGGAAATATTATTATTTTTCTTTTCTATTTCAATAGAAATTTTGTTGGACGAAACATAGGCGATTTCCATACCTTCAAAAAAAGCTGAAAACAATAATGAAACTATTACAATAAAATAATCAATATACATTTTAACTATTTATTTCTAGAATTAAAACGATCATGTATTTTCTTTCTAAAAAAGAAAATAAATACTGCGAGAAAACTAAGTAATAAAGAAATAATTGATCTGGTTATATTACTTCCAAAATTTGAGATAAATTCAACAAAAAAAAGAATTGCAAAAACTAGATATGCATATTTAAAAAAACTTAATTGTCTCATAGTGTAATGTAGTAAATAAATATAGTAATTATTCTTCTAAAAGCACGTAACCATTAACCTCCAGAAAATTGATTTTTGTAAAATCAATATTTGAATCAAAACCCACGCCAGTAATATTTTTGTCTATTGATTTATATCTAAAAGGATAATTAGTAAATAGCCATTCGTCTGCTTTATTATAATATAGTTGATCAGTGTAAAGCGTATCTTGAGAGCTAGTAATAACAATGACATTTGTTCTTAAATCAACAAGATCAGTATTGTTGTATGAAATAACATAATCTGCTGTTATTATACTTTCATTTTTATTTTTATCAAATAAAATTATCTCAACAGATTCAGGAAATTCAAAGTAAGGAAAGTCCATGTTAGAAAAATTATACATTTTAGGACTAATTAATTTTGATGAAACAATTCCAGAGTCAGTATAGACTGAATTTATACTTTTAGCGATAGTTACAGGTGAATTATTGTAATCCAATGATCTAATATCTGCTAGATCATTTTTACATGAACAAAAAAATATAAATAAGACATATAAATGTTTCATTACAGATTAGGCACTTTAACACTAGAGCCAATCCAACATCCAATACTTATTAATTCACCTTCTCTTCCAGATGAAAATATTTCACTTTTTTGAGGAGCTTTAGCTAAGTAATTTTTTGATGAGTTATTTGCTGCCTTCTTTAAATTTGGATCAACTTTGGATGCTTTTAAAGCTTCAGTTGAGGCCAACCAATATACAGCTCTTTGACTAAAATTATCTGAGCCACAGTTTTTTGCACTAGATGCATACATTTGTGCAATTGCTATGTAGCATTTACCCATTGACGGATTAAATCTCAATGCTTTTCTGTAATAACTTCTTGCCTTTGAAAAAGAGCCACTCTTTTTAAAGTTTGTAGCAATTTTAAATAAAATTTTTGCTTTTTTATAGCCATCTGTTTGAAGTTCAATAGCTTGATTATAATATTCAAGTGCTTCTACAGCTTTCCCTTCTCTATCTTTGATAATTCCTAAGTAATAAGATGTATCAGGATTAGGATCTAAATTATTTTTTTGCTGTAAAATTGTAACAAATAATTCTGTATCGATACAATCTTTACCGGCCAATCTATTCATAGCTCTTTGTAACCAAAGACCATCATTTTTATTTTCCTCGTAGTTTTTCTGATAAAGTATTACCAAATTTTCACAGTTAGCTCTAATACCTAAAGAAATATCCATTCCTTTTGAAATCTGCTCATAGCCCTTTAGATAACTATTATAAGCTCTAATTTTTTGAGCATCCTTTTTTGAATAAGTAACCTGCTTTGAGTCATCAGATGGTAAAAAAACATTAAGTTTAACTGTATAGTTTTCAACCTCAGATTCAACTTTTTCTGAAACTTCATCATACTTTGTGAAAAGTTCTTCAGCAGTTTTAATTCCATCATCAAACAATTCAACAGCAAGTTTAAAGTATGTTAATAGATCAACTGGATTATTAAATGATTTTAAATCAGATTTAAAAGCATTATCATAGGAATTAAATAACTCTAAAGCAGACATGTTTAATTCATTTCTAAAGTCATATTGTATTTTAGCAGATTTTGCAAGGAACTTCCCCATTGGAGTTTTTGTTTTAAAAAACTCTCTTCTTTGTGAGTACAAGAAAATTAAATCTCTAACGAAGTCAATTTTTTCTTCTCCAATAGAGTTTTTGATTTTATATTTTAATATTTTTTCACCTTCACTGTAGATACCTAAATGGAATTTTGGGTTTCTGTTTCTTAATTCCATCCATGGACCATAAGCAGCTTCATAATTCTTTGCTTTTGAATATTCATTGAATATTGAAAGTGCATTGATATCATCCTCATTTTGTTGAGAAAATGAAAAAGTAATTGTTATAATGACAAGCAGTATGCTAAATAATTTTTTCATAATTAATTATATTTTCTTTTAACAAACCATCTATCGTTTAGAGAAAGACTCATTTTTAAATTTGCGAATTTTTCTTCAACTAAATTTGCATCTGTAGTTCCTCGTTTACCAATCTCTACAGCTAAATTTAAATTAGAAAACATACTCCCTACAGGAATACCTATACCAAAAGTCATACCGTATTCTTTAATTGATTGATTGTTAATTATTAATCCAGTTTTTTCAAAATAAACTCCAGATCTGTAAACTATTCTTTTTAGAACATTTTTAAAAGAAGAATAATCTGGAATATAGTAACCACCAAAAGAAATGGTTGAGCCATCTTCATAACTAGTGTTATCAATATTTATTAGATCTGATTTAAATACACTGGTATTTACAAAAGTATACTCAGAGCCAATAAACCATTTTTTGAGTTTTCCTACTCCAATACCAACAGAGGTTTTAGAAGGCATCGATAAACTAGTCTCTTTTAAATCTAAAGATTCTAAATCAACATTAATTTCATTAATTGGAAATTCTTCTCCAGAATTAGAGTTAATAACAATTGAAGAGAATGTTCTATAATTTTCAGAATCTAAACTATAATCAGGGGAATAAGTAATGGCCGTATGAAGTTGTATTAAATCGGACAACATTGGTTTAAAGGTTATACCCATATTATAATTAAATCCGCTTAAATCAGATCTATTAGCTTCTCTACTATGATAATCTAATGGATCTAAGTTATCATCATAAAGAAATTCTATTCCGTTGTTTTGAATATTACCAAAGTTGTAATCAAAATTTATTCCTAATGCTAGACTTTCAGAAAATTGGTATGCGAAGCCTAATAAAACTTTATTCAGACCACCTTTTCCATAATATTTATATTTAATTAATTCGTTGTCATCCAAAGATTCAAGTTTATAACCAACCGAAGAATGCGGCATTAAACCAAACCCAACTCCAAATTTACCCATCGGAACAGATAAACCTAAATAATCAAAATTTGTTGTTGTTGATTTTGATGATGTATTGTTAGTTTTGAAATTGACATCAGAGTTACCAACACTAACAGTGAATTTTACTAACCTACCCTCATTATTGAAGGCTTTTAAATCATTTCCAGTAAATGAAGCTGGATTTCTGAAGTTCATGTGGATACTATCAGTTAACATACTAATTCGACCCATGGCTCTATTTTCAGTTGTTCCGTTAAAATTTAAACTACCAATTCCGTAAAAAGAGTAAGGAGATGCACTTCCTTGAGAAAAAGAACTTATAGAAAATAATGATAAAGTTATGTAAAATAGATATTTTTTCAACTTGAGATATTTAATTTAATTAAATCGTTTAGTCCTTCTAATAAAAAATTTTGATTCGCAAAGATGCTAATTTTTAATCGTTTAGACAAGAAATCTGAGTCTCCACCTGTTAAAATAACTGTTAAATTTTTGTATTTAGAAGAATATTGATCAATAAACCCTTCAATTTCATAGTTAACACCACTGCAAACCCCATTACTAATTGAGTCATATGTGGTTTTACCAATATCTATTGATTCAGTTAATGATTTGACTAATGGTAAATTTGAGGTGTAATGATTTAGTGATTTAAATCTCATTTTTAAACCAGGAGATATAGCTCCACCAAGATATTGATTATTTTTATTTATAAAATCATATGTAATACAACTACCTGCATCAATAATTAACACATTTTGATTTGAAAATTTAATCGCTGCACGAGAAACTAATGCTATTCTATCGTTACCTAATGACCTTTTTGTGTTGTATAAATTTATAAAAGGGAGTTTAGAAGTATTTGAGACAAAATGAATATTCTGAAAATTGTAGCTGTCAAAATTCAAATCTGTATCAATTACAGAACAAACAATAAGGTTTTTAATTAAAGGAAATAGCTTTAAAAAGTCATTAATGTTGTCATGAATATATTTAGAATCAAAGCATTTAATCTCAAGTAACTTATCATCAAAGACGGCTAATTTAGCCTGAGTATTTCCAATATCTAAAGTTAAATTCATAATATTATATTGATACAAATTTACAAAAAGGAATTTTACGAATTTATTTTGGCGAATAATAAAAATGAATCTATATTTGCACACCTTGTATGGTACCTTAGCTCAGTTGGTAGAGCAATGGACTGAAAATCCATGTGTCCCTGGTTCGATTCCTGGAGGTACCACTTAAAACCCGTTTTTCATAAAATTATGAAACACGGGTTTTTTTTTATTTCAATGCTCTTAAAATAATTTTTTAATTGTGAATAAAATAACGAAATCGATTTCGTTTAATAGCTGAAAAATAAATACTTTTGCTACTTAACTAAGATACATTATGTCCACAAAAAATAATTATGAAAATGAACTATATATCGAGTCAGAAATCAGAAAAACGACTACAGAGTTTATTAACATTGTTCACGATTTGTGGTATGACAAATCGATAGAGTTAGTGCTATTTAGAAACTCTTTAATTGATAAAAGAGCTAGCGAAGTATTAAATTTAGTTTCGTACAGTAAGAAGTTTGTAAACAAACCTATTTCAATTTCCGATATTTTAGAAATTTCTCAACATATAAGTAATTTAGATTTACCTCCTTCTAAATTAGATATAGGAAAGTTAGTTTATGAATATCATACAAAAGAAAATAGTGATAAAAAAACATTTATTAATAATCAACTTTCAGATATAAAAAATACAAAGACTCAAACGCCCAAAGATGTCATACTCTATGGGTTTGGTAGAATTGGAAGACTATTAACTAGAGAGTTAATGGTTCAAATTGGAGCAGGTTCTCAATTGCGCCTAAGAGCAATTGTAACAAGAGGTAAAATAGATAAATCTGTCTTAGAAAAAAGAGCGTCACTGCTAAGAATTGATTCTGTTCACGGAGATTTTTTAGGAACAGTTGAAATAAATACAGAAAAAAATGCACTAATAATTAACGGAACTACAGTTTATATGATTTCTGCTTCAAAACCTGAAGATATCGACTATACAAAATATCAAATTAATGATGCATTGGTAATTGATAACACTGGCGCTTTTAGAGATTTTGAAGAATTAAATAGACATTTATCTTCAAATGGAGTTACTAAGGTTTTATTAACTGCACCTGGAAAAGGAATTCCTAACATTGTTCATGGTGTAAATCATAAAAATCATAAACCAGAGCTAAATAACATATATTCAGCTGCTTCTTGTACGACTAATGCTATAACTCCAGTTTTAAAAGTTATCGAAGACGAATTTGGAATAAAAAAAGGACATATTGAGACTATTCATGCTTATACAAATGATCAAAATTTAGTAGACAATATGCACAGCAAACATAGAAGAGGAAGAGCAGCGGCACTAAATATGGTAATTACTGAAACAGGTGCAGCTAAAGCAGTATCAAAAGCATTACCAATACTTAAAGGTAAATTAACCTCCAACGCTGTTAGAGTGCCTGTACCTAACGGATCTTTAGCAATTTTGAATTTACAGTTAAACAAATCAACAACTAAAGAAAGATTTAATTCTATCATGAAAAAACATGCTCTTGATGGAGATTTAGTCGAGCAAATTAAATATTCAATTAATAAGGAACTAGTCTCATCTGATATAGTTGGTACAACAGCTCCATCTATTTTTGATAGTGAAGCTACAATTACAGATAATGAAACAGTTGTTTTGTATGTTTGGTATGACAATGAGTATGGATATACCCATCAAGTAATTCGTTTAGCTAAATATATTTCTAAAGTAAGAAGATACACCTATTACTAATGAGTTTGAAAACTATAATTTTAATAATATTATTTATTTGGGGTGCACCAAGCACGTATTTTAGAAGTAAATTCAGAAAAATTGTTTACAAAACTGATGATTGGAAAATAAACATCAAACCATTATTTATTAAAGAAATTAAAGGCTTAATTTTTAATATATACCCTGATAATTACAAATATTTAAAACTAAGAAAATATTATAGTTTTTATTTAATAATTTACTTAATCTTATTTGTTGTTTATCTGTACCTTTAATAACTTGAGGTCAAATATTTTTTTATATATTACAAAAAATAGATTTTTATGGATTCTACCTTTGCAATTGATTTTTTTTCTGAAGAATGGATCAGAAACGCCACAATAACTGCATTTTTAGTTTTTCTCTATTTTTACCTTCTATCCAAAATTAAAAATGAAAATTTAGGATTCTTTTTTAAAACTAGTGCTCTTGTCATCTTTGGTATGACATTAACTTATCATACCATCCTAATATCTAGCGGATCTTGGACGCTGATGGAAGATCTTCCATTACATCTTTGTAGTGTTTCTGCTATTATATGCTGTGTTATTTTCTTTGTGAAGAAAAAACAGTTTTTATTTGAATTTTTATTTTACTGTGGAATAATCGGAGGGATTATGTCTATACTTACTCCTCAAATTACACTATATGATGATAATTATTTTTTTTATATAATGTTTTACTTTAAACATGCTTCAATCATAGTGATTCCAATAGCAATCATGTATCGAATGAAAATGGAATTGAGAAAATATTCTTGGTTAAAAACGTTTGCTGGAATCAATATATTATTAGCTATTGTTATGCCCGTCAATGCCGCACTTGGATCAAACTATCTGTATGTTGCTAAGCCTCCAATAGCAAAAAACCCTTTAATTTTAGGGACAGGTGAAAATACTATTTTAGGTTTACCTGACTATGTATTTGGTTTTGAAATAATACTATTAATATTACTACTAGTATTTTACTTAATATTTAAGCCAAGAAAATAAAAATGAATAGATATTTATTATTGATTATTTTATTTTATAGCTGCAATAATTCAGTTAAAATTGATGACAAATTTTCTAAGAATAACACATTGGAAAATTCAATTAATATTAGTGCCAAAATAAATCCTCAAAAGTTAAGTTTAGAGGCTCAAAATATAACACAAAAATGGTCAAGTTTAGCAGAACTTAAAAGTATTATAAATGGCTTGGAATCTGAAAAGTATACTGCTTTCATGGAGACAGATAATTACTTAAAGGAATTTATAACAGAATTAAAAAAAACACTTCCAAAAAAATTAAATTTACCGCCGATAAGCTCTAGAATTGTTGTTTTAGAAACAAACATATTAGAATTAGAATCTGTGTTATCAAAAACTCAAATAGAAACGAAAAAAAAGGTTACAATAACAAAGAAATCTATTGAATCTTATTACAACCTCATTTATCAAATAAATAAAACCATTGAAAAGGAACTACAAAAAATTACTGAGTAGTTTTTTGAGAAAGTAAAGCATCCTTACTAATTTGAGCTAAATTAAAGTTTGGAGCAATTGCTAGAGCTTCGTCCATAATTTCAATTGCAGCATCAATATTTAAAGCTTTATTTTCTTTAAAACGAACAAGACCTTTCAAATAAATAAATGCAGCTTTCATCGGAACTTGGTATTGAGACTGAGATTCATAATATGTCCTCATAACATCACTTTTTGAATTAGCAACTCCAAAAGTGATATGCTTAGTTGCCCCTAACAAATCATCAAGTTGAATCTTTAAATCTGCCAATTCATATGCGACAAGCGGATTAGGCTTTCTTTTATAAAGCTCTTCATAATGCTCAACTGATCTTTCAATTTGATTTAATACTTGAAGAGAAATAGCTTTCACTTCAACAGCCATGTCAGAATCATTTTCATTTCTATCAATTCCGATAGTGTTTAAAGCTTGAACATGTTTCCCCTCGTTCATGTACAAAACAGCTAAAGTATCTTTTCTAGCTTGACTTGGGGATAATATATTAAGATGAGTTAGAGCGTTAATAACTCCTTGAACATCGCCTTGAGTTCTCATTTGCTTATAATATTCTTTATAATGAGTGAGCATGGATTTTTCAGACTGTGAATATGTTGAATATGTAACTAAAAAAGTTAAGAAAAATAAAAAATGTTTCATGATATTAAATTTATTTGAGCGAAACTAGTGATAATTTTAAAACTAACAAAAAATCAAATTTAATATAGATTAAGCTCGTACCAATTATCAAACTTTCCATTAATTGGATCAATAAATTTGTTTACATAAACAAGACCACTTTTAATTAAAACTTTATTTGAAGCTATATTTTCAACGGATGCTATGCCGCAAATGTTTTTAAAATTTTTATAATAATCTAATATGGCTATAGATGCTTCAGTAGCTATTCCTTTACCCCATTGGTTTGGTTTTAGTCTATACCCTAAATCATAAAAATTAGTTTTATTGTTAATCATTGAATCATTAAACTTAAGTCCTGCCCATCCTATAAAATTATTTTTTTTATCCAAAACAGCTAGTCTACCCACTCCATGCTTTTCATATTGGGTTAACTGAGATTGTATATATTCCTTAGCTTCGACATATGATTCCATTGGAGAATTATAAAGATATTTATGCACTAACGGATTTGAGTCCAAGTTATAAAGTTGTTTAAAGTCTTTGGCTTCAAATTTTCTTATTAATAAACGTTTAGTTTCAATCATAATTTACTGTACAATTATTTTCCAACTGTAATCAATAGTATTTAAAATATATATTCCTGAGGGGAGATAGTCATGATTTAAAATAGTTGATTGTGATGAAGAATTATAACTAGATTGTACATCAATTTTTTGTCCTAACAAATTATATAACGAAAAACTCTCAATTCCTAAAGTGTTTAATACTTGGATTTGTTCGTTCGAGTTAATAGGGTTTGATTTTAATTTAAGAGAATTCTTATTAAAATAAGAATTTGATAAATTGTCAGAAAAATAACTTTCGCCAAACTCAAAACTATCGTTACCTATTGTATTTCCAATAAGTCTACCTGGAATATCATCAATATACGGATGTATACCACCCCAGATTCTTGATAAACTACATTGGTCTGCAGCATCTCTATATGTTGCCCATTGAAGTTCTATATCTTCACTTGGACCCTGTTCAAAAACTAAAAACTCATCTTTAGTTGCAGAAAATTTTCCTATGCCTCCAGGAAAATATGGACTACCAGTAAACATAGTTAAAACTTCTGCTGCAGATCTAGAAAATGTTGAATGTCCAGAAACATAACCTGCAAAATTAGGGGTTACAAATGTTGGCCGTTGATATGGCCACCAATCCTCTGCTAAAACCCAACCTACACTAGCTTGATCTAATTCCACATCGTCAATATAATCATGCCCTCTCCAAGTGTATAATTTAATTTTACCTAAATTTTCATTGTTTTCCCCAACTAAAAAATCTCCATCATTTACTGTTTCTATATAATCCTCAATAATAGGAAAACCTTGAGGATGATAATTAGATAACGAAGAATCAGAACTCTGCCCTAAAGCTGAAAGATATCTTATGATAGATATTGGTCTTACATAGTCATACCATCCTTTAATACCCCAAACTGAAACGGCAGCATCGTGCATTGTCCCTCCTAATATAAAATATGATTTAATGTCCCATTCTAAATTTGACAATATTTCTCCTTCTCCTTTAAACTTTTTAATTAGTAAAGGATCGTCACTAACTTTATTTAATAATACAAACCAATGTCCTGGAGGTGTTTCTGATTCTGGTCCATCAGCCCAAAACTCAGCTAATACACGTGTGTAATCTCCTCTTAGAGCATATTGAGGTTCGTAAGAAAGATTGGTAAATGGGTTTAATTCATGGCCAGTACTACTATCACCACCGGAGTAATAGTTATAATAACTATTATAATCTGAAACAGATGTTGGAAAATTATTTAAATTAAAATTACCAATTGATCTTGGAGAAATATCCCATGACACATCATTTTCAGATGAAAGGTGTGAACCCCATATCGGAACCATTGAAAATGCATTCACAAAATCAAAGTTTTCTTCATCAGAATTATTTAAAAAAGGAGGTGGTCCAGGGTCATGATAAACATTGTATGGATTATCATCTCTTGAAAAAGTACTTAAATCACCCTCATTTAAACCAAAAGGATAAACATTACCCCATTCAGCACCAAGAAAAGGAGGTGTGTTTTCGCCGGTTACTTGTCCACTTTGGTCAATAAAAACACTTAATGTTAGAGGCTGCCATCTGTTAGGATCGATAATATTTTCATTTCCACTTAATATTGGAGATAAAGGGTCATTTACAGGAACATAATACTGATTTTCATAATCTAACTCTTCTAAAGAACCATCTTCTAAACCATATTGAATATAATTTTCAGCAATATAATTACCAAGGTGTATAGGATTTTCTGAGTTATCTAAAACTTCATAATTTTCAATATCTAACTCTAGTAAATTCATGTAAAAGCTAGCCAAACTAATAATATATTCAGAATTAGGAGACTCAGAAAATCGATGAGTGATTAACCTGTAAGCGGTATAACTAATAGCAGTAACCATATTTTCTTCTTCCGACATATTATTATCAAAATACTGGTAATCAACATTAAAATCATTTACATTTTGTCCTATAAGATAAGTAGAGCCTTGTCCTTTAATTATAGCCCAAGCGTCATACATAGCCGCACTAATATGAAATAAGTTTCTGGCATGTACAGTAGGTCTAGCAAAATCATTTCTTATTGCTTCTAATAATATTTCGTTCCAAAGTCTTGCAATAGACATATTGTTAGATATCCAATCTATTTCAGATGTGTCAATAGTAATATTTAACATTTCTACCTCAGTAGAACATTCATCATTATAGGCACTCACCGATAGGCTACCTTCGATAGCGACATCCCAAATCACAGAAACAGTTGAGGTTCCTTGACCACTAATTATAGTTCCATTTACAATATTCCAAACGTAATTACTAGAATCATTTGATAGGTAAGAGTATGTATATGGAAACAAAGGTTGTATGTTATTTTCTCCTTCTAATGATCCAGCAGCTAAAAACTGACAAGAACCGTCATCTACCGTTGCATCTGGATTATAATTACACGAATTAATATTTGTACAACCTTCAATTTTCAATGATGTATTATGATCATTCTCAACTACCCCATCATTTTCAATAATAGTAATGAAAGAGTTTACACCTAATTCCTCATAAACTTGCCTACCCGTGTTTGGCCAAGTAACAGCTATACTATCAATTGAAACTGTGTTTTCAATACCAAAATGAACTGATTGCAATGACTGATTTTGATATGAAGATCCATGATATAATCTAGATTGATGCGTATCGTTATCCAAATAAATTTGAACAATAGATCCTAAAGCGTCCATATTAGACACAGTCCCTTTTAAATTAATTTTAATCCAGTTTCCCTGCAGTTGAGCATTAAAATAAGCGTCAATTGCTTTGTTTTCATATAAGATAAGGCTTGAATCAAAATTAGATATCAATAAATCTAGATCACCATCATTATCATAATCAAATGACACTAAAGATCTACTTTTAGTTAATTCAATCTGTTCTTCTAAAGGTTCAGTTTTTGAAAATTTTCTTGATTGGATTGATTGTGACCCATCAGAAACATTTATAAAAAACTCATTCTCTTCAACAACTGAAAATCCGTTAGCAATAAATAGATCTTCAAAACCGTCATGATTATAATCTGAAAAGTTTGCTCCCCATGCCCAATTTGTATCGTATATATTTACATTTTCTGAATTATTTACATACTGGTTATTCATAAATTCATCTACATAAAAACTGTTTTCTTTTATGTTTGTAACTAAAATTTCAAAATCATTATCATTATTGTAATCACTTGTAGCTAAACCCATCCCATCATAAGGATCCAAGAGATTATAAGACTGAGTTTCATCAACAAAACCTTCTCCTTGTTGATTAATTAATAACATATTATTTTGATCGAGATCGTTGGCTACATATATATCCGGATAATTATCGTCATTAGCATAAATAGCAATTGAAGAAAAGCTATTAGTTGTACTATTAACATTACTTAAATCTACACTTTCAAAAGTACCATTACCAAGGTTTTTATATAATTTATTATTTGAGTTTGAATGATAGTCAGTAATAAAAAGATCCAGTAATCCGTCAATGTCATAATCCAACCACAAGCCACTGGTAACAAAACAAGTATCGCAGTCTACAGTTAAGCCAGATTGATCTGTAATATTGGTAAAGGTGCCATCAGTGTTATTTTGGTATAGTTGACTTTGGTTAGAGTTCCCTAGAAAAAGATCTGGATAGGAGTCATTATTAAAATCTCCCCACGAAGCGGAAAGTCTATCTCCAAAATCTTGTTGTAAATCTAAAAAACTTATATCATTTAATATAATATCATGGTTTAATGTTTGTTCAATACCAGTGTCTATAGTAACATCAATAAAATTACCGTTATTGGTATTTTGTAATAATCGACTCCAAGTAAAATTATTATTTTCTTCAGAAAAACTACCAACAATAAAAATATCTAAATCTCCATCTAAATCGTAATCGGCAACGGCAACTCCGTTATTATCTTGATAAATATTTAAATCTGAGTAATTTGAAGCATTTCTAAACTGTTGTGAAAAAACACAAGATATTATAAAAAAAAATGTGTAAGAAAAATATTTAGTTTTTAATAACATAGAATTGTTTAGACAATAAATTTACACAAAATTAAAACTTAACTTCAAGAACATTATAATCTAATCTGACAAACTAATTCAGCAATAGTAGTCTCATCTCCGTAAAAATATTTTATTGACGATATTCCAGCTTGTATTTTAAGATTATTATTATCGAAGTATTTTGAAATACCAAAACTCATGTTTTCGAAATCTTGAAGAATTGAATTTTCGTATGCATTATTAGTTTCATTTGTAAATTCAGGTGTAGAAAACTCATATCTAAAATCAATTCCTATATCGTTTTTGAAGACATATCCTAGCTGAAAATTATAACTACTTCCTAAGACTAGGTATTCGCTAATTTGTTGTGGAATTAATAAATCGAATGTTTCGGTATAAGTTTCATTTAAAGCTGATGCAGCGGCATCAGCATATTCAGCTAAAAAAGAAAATCCTTTATATTTTAATAATAGATCTACAAATATTTTTTCATAATCAGGTAAATTATTTTTTGCATTTGCATCATAAAACATAATATCTCCGTGACCATCTCCTGTTTTATGACTAGTTCCAATATTTTTACTGTAAGCAAAACCAAGCTCCATAATTAGTTTTTCTTCACCAACTAAATCTACAGACCCTTCATTTCCTTCTGAAAAATTTCCAAAAGGATACAAATCTAATCTAGCTCCAAATTTAACTCCACCTAAATCACTATCTCTGGAATCTTCCCCGAATGAGTTTCTGCCATCACCAGATGTAATTGCAAATTTTGGTGAAAGAATAAACTTTTCTCCGAAAGTAGTTTCTATAAATAGTCCAAATTCTTCCCCATCAGAACCTGTATGGTTTTGACTAAGTAAACTTCTACCAGTAAATTGAAGAATATCTTCATTAAAAATCATTTCTCTATTATTTAAAAATGTGTTTTTTTGACCAAAATATAAGTTAACACTTTTACTTGGGTGATATCCAACCCAAGCTTCTAATAATGGATTACTTAGACTATAATCCATCATAATACTGAAGCTTACTTTTTCTTTATTTGCATTTCCTGATATCTCTAATACAGAGTTCTTTGACTTAAATTGTCTGTTTATTTCATTTACTATTCCTCCATCAACAATACTAGTCATTTCATTATAAACATATGTAGGCTTTATAAAGCCATTAATATTAAAGTTATAATCTCCATCTTCAAATGACAATGACACTCCATTACCAAAATCAAAATCCGATTGGTTTTGATTTGATTCTTGAGCTGTAATAAATGTTGTAATAAATATTATTATTAAAAATGATATCTTTTTCATGACTATGTTTTTTTAATTTATTAATCTGTATATAGGTAATATTTCGTTTATTTTTGTCCTTAAAATTCCAAAACTAACAAAGCTATTTGGAGCTTCTGGTTCTAATAATTCTGTTAAGATATTAGTAGCTCTTTGATTAGTTAAAATTAAATAAGTCCCTTGTTTTACTATAATTTCATCTTCAACAAGGGAAGCTTTTACGGACTGTAAATTCATTTTTTCGTACTTATCAAAATTATCATTATAATTTGTTATTTTGAATTTTTCAACTTTCATAACAGAATCATTTTGAATAGTGTTTACTTCAAGACCAAGAACTCTTAATTTCTCAATTAATTCAATATGCTCTTCTAATATTAAGTAACCTGAAGGTCTATCTCTAATTAAGATAGGGTTAGATCTCAGAGCATCTCTTATAGTAACCTCATAATCGATTATTTTATTTGAATTCAAATCAATTGTTTGAATCATTTCTTTTTCTACTGTTCTGGAACTAGTAACAACTATATCACTTGAATTACTACTTAATGATTTTTTTAACTCTGATTTAATAAAATCACTATTTTCAAAAGATGTTTTAAGATAGGACAGTGCGATAGAAAAAGCAGAATTTACTCTTCTTTTAAAAGAAGTTTTACCAATTCCTACTCCTCTAATTTCAATCAAAGTGGATATGGTGTTGTTTAGCGCATAAGAAGTAGCGCTAGATCTAGCATTAGTTGAACCTTGATTAAAATGAATCTCTCCTAAATGTTTAGTGGTAGACATATAATCGTGATGTTTTAATCCGTAGTTATCCATAACTGACCTTGCCTTTTTAACAAATAAAGTATCTGTAATTGATCTAATATTTTCTGGCACATTTAGGTTCCCAGAATATAAAAACATCACATCATAAACAGATGTAATTCCAAAATCACTCATCCTGGCAAAATCTTTTCTGTAGGGCCTATACTCATGAAAGTCAACAGCAATATCAGGATTAAAATTTGTAAATGCTTGTTTTATTGATACAGATTCTATTGCCATTAATTTAGTTTGATCTCTATTTAAATCAAGTCCATTTGATGCGTATCTGTTTTGCTTTATAGAGCCATCTATATTAGCCATTGGTAAAATAGCAATGTTTGTGTTATCCAAAAGGTGTTTTAAATTACTATCATTAAGTAATCTATCTAATAGATATAATAAACCCTCTGTTCCAGCAGGCTCATTACCATGTAGTCCACCTTTAAACCATACTTTTAAATTGTTTTTATTTTCTGAATTAAGATATACAATTGGTATTTCATATCCTTTTTGTGATTCTCCAATAAATTTAATTTCCATTTTATCAGGAAATTTATTATTAAGATTAGTCAGAAAGGTCATTAATTCCTCATAATTAGTAAATCCTTTTTTCTTTTTTAAAGCTGGAGTTATTTCTAATAATTCTTGATAATCTGGAAAAAAATCATTTGTTATTTTTTTACTTTGGGGATTAGGCTGACCCGCAACGAGAATAGTCCCCAACAAAAAAAATGATATGTACAAATATTTAATCATAGATTTCTAAAAAGATATAGTTGTAATTAATCTAAATAATAACTCATCTTTAAAAAGAGGGTCAGTAGCAGTGTCATTATCATGATTTACACCCAAACTGCCATCTACTAAAGTTATTGACCCTTGTATCTTAGCGCCGTAATTTCTTCCAAGAAGTTTTCCAATGCCTAAAGTATAGTAATTGGGCCTATTGTAAAAAGTAGCATTATTTAAAAAAGAGTTGTCATCTGCTTTTAAATGGGTATATCTAGAGTCAATTGTAATACCAGATTTAAACAAGTATCCCATTTGAATATTATAAGCCTCCCCAAGCATCATTCTACCATTAACATAGCTTTCAATATCTTGAACGCCATTGACTAAAAATGATGAAGAGGTAGATCCATCATTTCTAACTCTTTCAATAATGTTAATTGGAACTGTTGAACTAGATTTAATATACTCTCCAAGGGCTGAAAAGCCATTGTATTTAAATAAAAAATCAATTCCATACTTAGTATAGTCGGGTAAACTTTGCTGACCAAATTCATTTAAATAAAGTATTGATCCACTATTTCTACCTCTTCTACTACTCATGCCTGAATTATGACTATAGTTAACACCAATTACAAATTTTGGAGTTAATTCCCTCATAACATCAATTTGTCTGAACTGACCTTTATTAGTGAATAGACCGAAAGGTAAAAAATCGATTCTTCCTCCGATTTTTAATCCACCTAAATCTTTATCAAAATTATTTATTCCATCACCATTTGTTAAAACAAAATAGGGACGTAAATAAGAACCCTTGCCATTTAATCTAAAATTTCCACTTAAAAACAAACCAAATTCTCTTATCGATGAGAATGCAGAGGTAAGTCTACTTCTTTCTACTAATTGCAATGAGTTAGAATTCATAAATAACTCTCTATTGTCCGTGTATGTTGACCTTTGACCAAATATGACTTTTATTCTATTTGTAATATCATAACTTACATATGCGTCAAGTAAAAAATCACCAGTAGCTTCTCCTGTTTCTGAGGACCCACTTAAATCAACCTGAAATCTATATGCAAATTTTGGATTAGCAGATTGACCGTCAAATCTTAATCTTAACCTTCTTAATCTAAATCTAGTTAAAGAAGAATTTTCTTCTAAATCATAGTAATTCTTTATTTCAACATGCGGTTGAGCATAACCACTTAATTTAATCTTACTTCCATTATCCGCAGTAAAGCTAATTCCTTCTCCAAAAGAGTAGCTATCCAATGTAGATTGAGAATTTATATTAAGTGATATTAACAGAGTGAATAAAAAAGTTATTTTAATAATTTTCATATTAGTGTTTTAGAATTTAAAAATCTGTACCATCTAATTTGTAACCTGGAGAATATAGACTACCGCTAGATGCTTCAATAGTCGAATGCTGCTCTAGAACCGTACCAAAAATATCTGGGTTTAATGTGTAAGATTCATTTGGGTTGTTTGAAAGAGGTTCTATATCGATAGTTAAAAAAACATTGCCCTGAGGATCATTCATAGTGATTAAATCACCTGCATTACTCATGTTTATTGAGCCTTCAGACGCAGTCTGCACCACAGAATTTCCAAAATTTCCAGTTGGGCTACCTCCACCAAATAAAATTAAAACACCATTTGAAGGAATTATTGACCCCGATGGGAAAGTGTGTCTTAATTGGCTTGCATCAGAAATAGTGTATCCAGACAAGTCAATTTCTAAACCTGAATTATAAAATTCAATAAATTCATCTTCGTTAGCTTCTCTAAATCCATCTCCATTAGCATCACCAGCGTCTCCAGATGGCGGATCGTACAAAACTTCGTTAATAATAAAACCTAGCCATGGACATCCGTTATTCTCAGCAACACCAATAACAAGTGGACAGTTATCATCTGAATCAGGGATACCATCCCCGTCAGTATCAGTATCATCATCAAGTAAGTTTATTACTAACTGAGAATTACTTGACAAAAGATAATTACTGTTTGCAATTAAATCAATAATGATCTCTTCTGGACTTTCAATTTCACTATCTTGAATAGCTGAAATAGTTACTGATCCAGTTCTACTTCCACTGATTATTGAAATATTATTTGAACTAACTGAATAGTCAGAATTTATAACAGCAGAGCCAGAAAATTGCATCGGAATCGATATATCGCTAGATACAGATCCATTTAATGTAGCAGTTACAACAACTAGGCCATTATCTTCAGAAATAGTTTCGCTTTCTAACTCAACATTGACACCAGGCAAGACATCTTCAGTATCACAAGACTGAACTGCTAAGAATAGAAACATTAAAATAATAATATTTTTCATAAACCTATTTTTTTTTAAATTTTTCTCTAAAATAAAGAAAAATCCTTCTATATTTAACAAAATTTTACTATAAATTATGCATATTAATAA
>Ga0209199_1000656_pt1 | contig 47137 bp, 52 predicted proteins | sample COGITO_mtgs_1105_7_FD_184805 | JGI IMG/M metagenome (GOLD analysis project Ga0209199, IMG submission 184805) | Pelagic marine microbial communities from North Sea - COGITO_mtgs_110523 (SPAdes) (version 2) | ecosystem: Environmental > Aquatic > Marine > Epipelagic ... | reverse complement strand
AGCACTGGCAAAAGCGTCCTCATCTGCGCCACTCCATGCGCAGTTCAGGCACGTTGTTAGATGGCTCCGCACCCTCGTTCGAGACTTCAACAAACCCTTCGCGTTTGTAGAACTTCTGCGCCGCGAGATTAGGCTCATGGGTGTTAAGCCATAAGTAGTCGCGACCCTCTTTGATCTTGTTCATCAACGCCTTGCCAATCCCGTGGCCCGGGGCATTTGCGTAAAGCCCGCCGATGCGTTGCCGCTTTGGATCAAAGGCGAGATAGCCACTCACAGGATCACCTGCGACGAGAATTATGCGTTCATCAAAAGCCGTCTCGATGAAGCGGCCAATTTCCACAGCATCGTTTGCGCTGTGCATCCACTGCGTGCGTTGTTCCCATGCATAGACAATTGCACCAAGCGTAGGTGTGTCTTCGCGCGTCGCGTGTCTGATCGCAAGATCACTCATCGCTGTGTCCTGCGCGTAAGCCTTCACGTACACGGTGTGCGATTTCAATAAACTCAGGGCTGTCGCGAATTTCAAGAGGGCGTTCCCTGGGAAGCGTGCTTTCGATCACATCCGCGATACGCCCCGGTCTCGGAGACATGACGACAATCTTGGTGCTGAGATAGACGGCTTCAGGGATGGAGTGGGTCACGAAAGCGATGGTTTTTTCGGTTCGATCCCACAGTTGCAAGAGTTGCTCGTTCAGATGATCGCGCACAATTTCATCAAGCGCACCAAACGGTTCGTCCATCAACAGGATATCCGCGTCAAACGCCAGTGCGCGCGCAATAGAAGCGCGCTGTTGCATGCCACCAGAAAGCTGCCATGGGAATTTCTTCTCAAATCCATCGAGTTCGACCAGCTCCAGAACACGCTTCACGCGCTCCACTTGGTCGGCTTTATCGTACCCCATAATTTCGAGCGGCAAGCGAATATTCCCGCCAATCGTGCGCCACGGATACAGCCCTGCTGCTTGAAATACATAGCCATATGCGCGTGCGCGCCGCGCCTCTTCAGGGCGCACGCCGTTCATTGTGATGCTGCCAGCGGTGGGCTGTTCCAAGTCCGCCATCACCCGCAGGAACGTGGTTTTGCCACATCCCGACGGGCCGATGAAGCTGACAAAATCACCTTTCTCAATATCGAGCGACACGTCCTTGAGCGCATGCACAGGGCCGTCATTGGTTTGAAAGGTCAGGCTAAGGTCTTTAGCGCTGATGATTTTGTTGTTACTCAAGTGCTTGACCTTGCTTTTAAATTCCCGCCGGAATATTCATAGGATCGCGTTTGATCATCTTGGGGGAATTCAACTCTTTCCATTTGCTCAGCGCAACATTGGGTGCCGCGAAAGCAGGGCGCGGAATGAAACGACCACGTCCCGGATTTGGCTGCGAATTTTGTCCCCAAGCCCAAATGACCTCACCTCGGTTCAGCGTATAGCGCGCTTGGGCCTTCACCTCGAACCCTTCAAAGACGTTGTAATCGAGAATGGAATGGTGATTTGCAGGGCTAATCGTCTTGGAAATTTTCGGATCCCACACAACGATGTCCGCATCCGCGCCCTCAACTATCGCGCCCTTTTTAGGATAGATATTGAGGATCTTCGCCACATTGGTCGAGGTGGCAGCCACAAACTCGTTCGGTGTCAGGCGGCCTGTCTCAACGCCTTCGGTCCAAAGCACCGCCAAGCGTTCCTCCAAACCATTTGAGCCATTAGGGATAATGCGAAAATCATCGCGGCCAGCGCGTTTCTGTTCAGTGGTAAAGGCTGCATGATCCGTCGCGACCACTTGCAACGATCCGGACTGAAGACCCGCCCAAAGGCTATCTTGATGCTCCTTATTGCGGAACGGCGGCGACATAACACGCCGCGCGGCATGGTCCCAATCCTCAGAGAAGTAGACGCTTTCGTCCAATGTCAGAAATTGTATCAATGGCTCGCCATAAACGCGCATCCCTTTTTGACGCGCACGGCGGATCGCTTCATGGGCTTGCTCACAGGAAACGTGTACGATGTAGAGTGGCGTACCAGCACAATCAGCAATCGTAATCGCACGGTTCGCAGCTTCGCCTTCAAACTCAGGGGGGCGCGAATAGGCGTGCCCCTCTGGCCCTGTTATGCCCTCGTCAAAGTATTTCTGCTGCATCTCGGCAACCAGATCGCCATTTTCCGCATGTACCATCGGCAAAGCGCCTAACTCGCGACAGCGCTTGAAGGACGCAAACATCTCATCGTCCTCAATCATCAATGCCCCTTTATAAGCCATGAAATGCTTGAAGCTGTTCACACCCATATCAACTGCATCTTTCATGCCGTTGAACACACCCTCGTCCCAACCGGTGATTGCCATGTGATAGCCAACATCCGAGCAAATCTGCGGTGCGGACTTACGGTGCCATTCATTGATCGCGTTTTTCAGATCTCCATCTTCACCCGGTAAGCAAAAATCAACGATCATCGTCGTGCCGCCCGTCGCAGCGGCCCAAGTCCCTGTTTCAAATGTCTCAGCGGCAGTGGTTCCCATGAAAGGCATCTCAAGATGCGTATGTGGATCAATGCCACCTGGGATTACATAAGCCCCCTCCGCATCTATATATTCATCTCCCTTCAGGTCCTCACCAATCTGCTTGATGACCTCACCTTCGATCAACACATCCGCTTTCCACGTGCGATCCGCCGTACAGACCATGCCACCTTTGATAACTTTCGTGTTCATCTCAAATCGCCTTCCTTATCGTCTTCATCTTGCCACTAAACTTCGTGAGAATCGCGCTTGTGCGATGGGGACTGACCCCCTTCTCACTCTACAATCTGCGCTGTTTCCAAAACTGCATGCATCAACACATCTGTTCCCGCACTCGCCCAATCTTTGGAAATCAATTCGGCTTCATTGTGCGAAAGCCCATCAACGCAGGGACACATCACCATCGCAGTCGGAGCACATTTGTTGATCCAGCACGCATCATGTCCTGCCCCTGAAATCAGGTTCATGTGCGAATAGCCAAGCCGTTCGGCCGCAGAGCGCACTGCTGAAACGCAATTCTCATCAAAGGTCACAGGATCAAAGCCACCAACCTTTTCGAATTCAACGCTTAAGTCCATCTCATCACAAATTGCGTGCGCATCGACGCGCAAGCGCGCTTCCATGTCTTCTATCACTGCTAAGTCGGGGGAACGGAAATCAACGGTGAACACCACCTTACCGGGGATCACATTGCGCGAATTGGGATACACATCAATATGCCCAGCTGCACCAACCGCATGGGGTTTATGCGACCAAGCGATCTGATCCACTTTTTCCAAAATGCGCGCCATGCCAAGTCCTGCATTCTTGCGCATCGGCATTGGCGTGGATCCTGTGTGAGAGTCTTTGCCCGTTACGGTCACCTGCGTCCAACTTAGCCCTTGGCCATGCGTGACGACGCCAATATCCTTGCCCTCCGCCTCTAGGATAGGGCCTTGTTCGATATGCAACTCGAAAAACGCATGCATTTTGTCTTTGCGCGCACCCACGGGTTCGTCACCTTTCCAACCGATGCGCTCCAGCTCTGAGCCAAAACTCAGCCCATCCGCATCCAACCGCTCATTCGCCCAGTCTTCCGTATGCACACCGGCGAATACTCCAGAGGCGAGCATCGCAGGGGCGTAGCGCGTACCCTCTTCATTGGTCCAGTTGGTCACAACAATCGGATGTTTGGTCTTGATCCCAAGATCCTTCATTGTGCGCAGAATTTCCAAGCCACCAAGCACGCCCAAAACGCCATCGTACTTGCCACCCGTTGGCTGCGTATCAAGGTGCGAACCTACGTAAACCGGCAAAGCCTCTGGGTCCGCACCGGCGAGTTCAGCAAACATATTGCCCATGCTATCAAGGCCCATAGTGCAACCCACATCTTCGCACCAACTTTGAAACAAGGCGCGCCCTTCAGCATCTTCATCAGTTAGCGTTTGGCGATTGTTGCCGCCGGCCACACCAGGACCGATCTTGGCCATCTCCGTCAAGCTATCCCACAAACGATCCGCATCGATTTTCAGATTCTCACCCGGTGCGGCCATGACATATCCCCTATAGAGTTTGCCGATCTGGTCGATCGGTCACTTTTTTACCATTTGGTAAAGACACGATTGCAATGAGAACGGAATGAGTCAAGGATTGACTTGTCCCTTTGCTCTGCGCAATTGGATCACACTTTAGGAACGCCTTTTTTCTGGGCATTGGACCGGTAGGATTTTGACACCTGTGACCCACACCGCAACTTCGAGCACCAAAGCCCCGAGCCGCATTCAACAGCGCAATCGCATCCTTATTCTAGACGCCGCACTTGAGGTGTTTTCGCGCCATGGCTATCGCGGTGCGACACTGGATCAGATTGCCAAGCAAGCGGGGCTAAGCAAGCCAAACATTCTGTATTATTTTGGCGGTAAGGAAGACATTCACGTCACGTTGCTAAACCAACTCATGAAGACTTGGCTCGATCCTTTGAAGGAGATGAACCCGAGCGGCGATCCGATCAAAGAGTTACTTGGGTATGTGCACCGCAAGCTTGATATGGCGCTGGAATTGCCGCGCGAAAGCCGTTTATTTGCAAATGAGATCTTGCAAGGCGCACCGCGCATGAGGCCGCATCTTTCGGCGGATCTCAAGCCGCTCTTTGACGAACAATCCCGCGTTATTTCCAATTGGATGGACGCAGGAAAAATCGCGCGTTGCGATCCCGGTCATCTGCTTTTCTCAATCTGGGCCACCACCCAGCACTACGCTGATTTCGCGGCACAAACCGAAGTTTTATTGCCCGAGGATGAGCGACGCCAAGACGGGGCAAGCGCCTATCTAGATCAGCTTTTCATCAAGCTACTGACCCCTTGAGCGCGCCTGATCAATCAGATCAAGAACGCTGGGGCCGAGGGCCGCCACAATATCGCGCACGCCTTCTTTGTTGGGATGAATACCGTCCAATTGCATACGCGCTCGCACCGCTGGGCGATCAACCGTGCCATCAGCTTGCAAGAGGCCTATAAAGAAATCCTGCAAATAAAGTGTGTCATATGTCGCAGCGAGATCTGGATACATTTGATCAAACGCCGCCTTATAGTCAGGGCCATTGTTGTTGGTCGCAACGAGCCCTATCAACAGCACAGGCAGGTCACGCAGTGCCGCCACTTGCAAAATACTCTCAAGGTTTGCGCGACTGCTTGCAGGATCAATTCCGCGCAGCAGGTCATTCCCCCCGAGCGCAAGGATCATGCCATCAACATCATCAGTCAGCGTCCATTCAATCCGCGCGGCACCGCCAGCCGTCGTATCACCGGACACGCCCGCATTGATCAAACGTACCTCGCCTCTTTGACGACTGTTGTCTTCCAGCCAATTTCCAAGCTGCGGCACAAACCCGTCGGGCGCGCGCAGACCATACCCTTGGGTTAGGCTATCACCAAAAGCAACAATCGTGGTGGGCTGCGCAGATACGGGTGTGACTTGCCCAAACAACAGGACAAATATCAGCGAAATTGGCCCGATCGTCTTGTTGAGCGCTGTGAAAAACCCATATCCCAAAGGACCACTCCTCATATCAGGCCAACAAAATGACCGCTGTTATCTCTCTAAAAGATGCAACTCTTTCGCTTGATGGCAATGCCGGTCGGGTTGATATTTTACATGGCATCACGCTTGATGCGCAAAAAGGGCAGTCATTGGCGTTGGTTGGTCCTTCGGGTTCAGGCAAGTCATCACTGCTTATGCTCATGGGGGGATTGGAGCGCTCAAGCGCAGGCAGCATCCACGCATTGGGGCAAGATTTAACGGCGATGAATGAGGATGGCTTAGCCCGCTTTAGACGCGCCTCCATGGGTGTCGTGTTTCAATCCTTCCATTTGATCCCCACGATGACCGCTTTGGAAAACGTCGCAACTCCGCTGGAACTTACGGGCGACAAGGACGCATTTGCCAAGGCCGAGGCAGAGCTGGCGACAGTGGGCTTAAGCCACCGCATCTCCCACTACCCGTGTCAGATATCAGGGGGCGAACAACAACGTGTCGCTCTGGCCCGTGCGATGGTTGTGCGACCACAGATTTTGCTGGCGGACGAGCCGACTGGAAACCTGGATGAAAGCAATGGCACCTCGATCATGGATTTGCTGTTTGAATTGCAAGCGCGCGACGGCGCGACGCTTGTTTTGGTGACCCACTCCAACGCGCTCGCGGCGCGTTGCGACACAGTTGTGAGATTGCGCGATGGCCGCATTGAGGAGGGAACCGCATGAACCTCGCGCTCGCTTATACATTCGCACGCCGAGAACTACGAGGTGGATTGAAGGGCTTTCGCATTTTCATTGCGTGCCTCGCCCTTGGAGTCGCAGCTATTGCCGCAGTGGGCACTGTGCGCGCCTCAATCGAAGCAGGACTTGTCCGCGAAGGGGCAGCACTTTTGGGCGGCGATGCGGAACTGGAACTGACCTATCGTTTTGCAACGGAGGAAGAGCGCGCATGGATGGATGATAACGCAGAACGCGTGTCAGAAATCGCCGACTTCCGCTCAATGGCGGTGGTTGGAGACGAACGCGGTCTAACCCAAGTGAAGGCCGTCGATGACAGCTACCCCTTGATGGGCGAGGTCGGCCTACACCCGCCCATGCCAATCGCGAACGCACTAGCTGAACAAAGCGTCCTCCCCGGCGCGGTCATTGAGCGCGTCTTGGTTGACCGCTTGGGGTTAGAAATCGGCGACATATTTAAACTGGGCACGCAGGAATTTCGGCTAACCGCGGTCCTCACCGAAGAACCCGATAGTGCTGGTGGTGGCTTTGCCCTTGGCCCACGCATCATTGTGCGACGTGAGGCATTGGCGATGTCAGGATTGCTAGACGCAGGCACGCTGTTTTCTAGCAAATATCGCTTGAAACTGCGCGACGGGGCAGACCTAGATGGCCTGAGTGCAAAGGCGGAAGCAGAGTTTTCACAAAGCGGTCTGCGATGGCGAGATGCGCGCAACGGCGCGCCGGGTGTGGCGCAATTTGTGGATCGTTTAGGGGCGTTTCTAGTGCTTGTCAGCCTGTCCGGGCTTGCGGTGGGTGGCGTTGGGGTGTCCTCCGCCGTCAACAGTTATCTCAAAGGCAAAACATCTGTCATCGCAACGCTGCGCGCGCTTGGTGCAGAACGCGCAGTGATTTTTCAAACCTACTTCATCCAGATCGGCGCGCTTAGCTTGCTTGGTATCGCGATTGGCTTGCTCTTCGGGGCATTCGCGCCGCTCGCGCTTGCGCCCCTGATCACAGAACGCCTGCCCATTCCCGCAGCCTTCGCGCTATATCCTAAACCCTTGCTTGAAGCGGCTGCATATGGCGTTCTAACCGCGCTCATCTTTACGACTTGGCCCTTATCACGCGCGGAAAACATCCGCGCAGCCACCTTGTTTCGCGATGCCGGCCAAGGGGGCGCGCGCTTACCTGCGCTTCGCTATATCATTGCAACACTCAGTCTTGTTGCGGTTCTTCTCGCTTTAGCGAGTTGGTTTTCGGGCACAACATTCCTGACGCTTTGGACCGCAGGCGGGATCTTTGGCGCGCTTGTCGTCCTCATGCTCGCGGCCCTGTTGATCCGGAACATCGCAAAGCGCGCCACACGATTTGCAAGGGGTCGGCCAAGTTTGCGGTGGGCCCTAAGCGCAATATCAGGACCACGCGAAGAAGCAGTATCAGTAGTATTGTCCCTAGGCCTCGGCTTATCAGTATTGGCAGCTGTTGGGCAGATTGACGGTAACCTAAGGGGTGCAATCTCGCGCGATTTACCAAGTGTTGCCCCGTCCTATTTCTTTGTGGATATCCAAAAGGATCAAATGCCCGGATACCTTGAGCGGCTACACCGCAATCCATCAGTCAGTCGGATCGACAGCGCCCCAATGCTGCGCGGGATTATCACACAGATTAACGGCACGCCCGCGCACGAGACTGCGGGAGATCATTGGGTGCTAGAGGGTGATCGAGGGGTTACCTACTCGACCGAACTCCCTGACAACACACGCCTTTTGGATGGGGAGTGGTGGGAAAACGATTACACGGGGTTACCTTTGGTCAGTTTCGCTGCTGAGGAAGCCGAAGAGATGGGATTAAAGCTGGGCGATACGCTGACAATCAACATCCTAGGACGCGATATCGAAGCAACCATTTCAAGCTTTCGCGAGGTTGATTTTTCTACCGCTGGCATAGGCTTTATCATGTCGATGAATCCCGCTGCACTTTCGGGTGCGCCGCACAGCTTTATCTCAACCGTTTACGCCTCGCCTGAAAGCGAAGCACAGATCTTGCGCGACCTTAGCACGGAGTTTCCCAACATCACCGCGATCCGCGTCGGGGATGCAATTGAGCGGGTGTCCAGTGTGCTTGCCGGGCTTGCGACAGCGGTCAGCTACGGGGCAGCGGCGACGCTTCTCACGGGTTTTCTTGTACTGATCGGAGCCTCTGCGGCAGGCGAACAAGCGCGCACATTCGAGGCCGCAGTTCTGCGCACTTTAGGCGCATCGCGGCATAAAATCCTCAGCAGTTTTGCCCTGCGCGCGGCGATCTTGGGGGGCTGCGCTGGCCTTGTCGCGCTCGGTGCTGGCATTTTAGGTGGATGGGCCGTAAGCACGTTCATCATGGAAACCAGCTATGAGATTATTTGGAGCAACGCTTTGGCAATCATTTTGGGCGGCATTCTGGCGTCGCTTCTCTCAGGTCTCGCATTTGCGTGGCGGCCTTTGACCGTACGCCCTGCACAGATTTTGCGAGCTCAAGAATGACCGCGCCCCGCTTCTTTGGCTACGGCAGTCTGGTCAATCGCGCGACACAAGATTATCCGAATATTCGACAAGAACGGATCAAAGGCTGGGCACGTGCGTGGCGGCACACACGGTTGCGCGAGGTAGCGTTTCTCACCGCCATTCGCAGCCCCCTTTCAGAAATTGATGGATTAAGCGCAGACGTGCCCGAAGCGGATTGGCCCGCCTTGGATGCACGTGAATTCGCTTATGACCGCGTCGCGTTGGACGGGCTATCAAACACCGTGATCTATGAGATTCCAGAAGGCAAACATAGTGCTGCCAGTCAAACGCATCCTATATTGCTCAGCTATCTCGACGTTGTCGTGCAGGGCTATCTGAACGAATTTGGCGAAGCCGGTGCCGCGCTTTTCTTTGCGACAACCCACGGCTGGGAAGCACCGATCCTGAATGACCGCAGCGCGCCGCGTTATCCGCGGCATCAAACGTTAAATACGTTTGAAACCGAGTTCGTAGATGACGCGTTGTCAGCGTTAGACTGCACGATCACACGCGCTTAGCGCTTCCAAGACCCATGCTGCATTTGACGAGCTTCACGCGCGAAAGGGGCGGCTTTGTTGACTTCGACTGCCCCGCTCTCAACCTTGCTCATCACACGCCATGCGAGCCACGCCGACAACAAGCCGAACACAATGCCGCCAACCGCTTGGCCAATCCCAAAAGACCTGGCAAAAAACAAGATTACACCCGCGTATCCAACCGCCGCTGCCAATTCAGCCTTGCCTAGCATGGAGATAAAAATCATATCCACAAAGTCGACAAGAAAGATCGCCATAAGGCCCACCGATGCGGTAAGAGACATGACCTATACATGTTTGAAGAGCGAGCCTGTGAAAAATTTAGCTTGCTCTGATATGTGTTTATCTTTTGGCTTTTATGACTTGCAAAAGCGGCATTAGCGACGCCATATCCGGTCCGCGTTCGCGCCCTGTGACCGCTTTGCGAAGCGGCATGAACAGGCTTTTTCCCTTACGCCCCGTCGCCTCTTTAACGGCGGAGGTCCATTCACCCCACGTCGCCTCCGTGTAGGGACCGTCGGGCAGCATTGTCATGGCCTTAGCTATGAAGTCTTCGTCGCCTGCCTCGATAATCGGATCAGCACCGTTTTGTGCCAAGTCCGACCATTCGGACAGATCGCTAAGCACCGTGACGTTCTCGCGTGCAACATCCCAGAACTGCCCCGCTTGATCCGCAGGCACACCGAGCGCTGCGATACGATCAGCAACCGCCGCTAGTGGCAGCGTGTGGTTATAACGCGCCGTCAACGGGTAGAGATCATCTACATCAAATTTCGTTGGCACAGAGCCGAATTGCGAAATGTCAAACCCTTCGATCAGCTCGTCCAAAGACGTACGCAAATCAACAGGCTGTGACGATCCAAGGCGTGCCAGTAACGACAAGAGCGCCATGGGCTGAACGCCCGCTTCGCGCAGATCGCGCAGGGCCAATGTGCCCAGCCGTTTGGACAGGCTCTCGCCCTGTGGACCCGTCAAAAGCGAGTGATGTGCGAAGTCGGGAACCGTGCTACCAATCGCCTTAATCATCTGGATTTGCGTCGCCGTGTTGGTCACATGATCGGAACCGCGCACAACATTCGTGACGCCCATATCCGTGTCATCGACGATGGAGGCGAGCGTGTAAAGCACCTGACCGTCACCGCGAATAAGCACGGGATCAGACACCGACGCCGCGTCGATGGAAGTATAACCAAGGATACCATCGGTCCACCCAATCCGTTCCTGATCAAGCTTGTAGCGCCACACACCGCTTCCGCGCTCTGCCCGCAGTGCGTCTTTTTCCGCATCAGACAACCCCAAAGCGGAGCGATCATAGACCGGTGGTTTTCCCATATTGAGCTGCTTTTTACGCTTAAGGTCCAGCTCTGTGGGGGTCTCGAAAGCTTCGTAAAAACGGCCCATTTCACGCAGCTTGTCAGCGGTTTCTGCATAGCGATCCAAACGATCCGACTGACGCTCAACCTTGTCCCACGTCAGGCCCAACCATTCGAGGTCTTGCTTGATCGCGTCCACATATTTCTCTTCAGAGCGCACAGGATCCGTGTCATCAATACGCAAAATAAACGTGCCGGCGGATTTGGCTGCGATCATGAAGTTGAACAAGGCTGTGCGCAGGTTGCCGACGTGGATGTAGCCTGTAGGCGAAGGCGCGAAACGAGTGGTGGTCATGTGCTGAACTCCTGTTGGGGCCGCTTTGTCATAGGCAGACCCCGATGTCCAGATTTGCCTATTCTGGATGCATTGTCCAAATCTTATTAAGGTCTTTCAAACCTGCAGTGATCAATTCTTCAAGAACGTTCAAATCGATATCCGCAAGCTTGTTCACATAAAGACAAGACTTACCAAGTTTGTGCTTACCAAGCCGCTTCATGGTCGCGCCGTAGGCCTGATAGCCGGGTATGATGTAGATCGACAGATTGGACTTTCGCTGGGAAAATCTTGTTGCGAGAAAATCGTCTTCGCGACCCTTTTCATATTTGTAGTGATAGCGGCCAAAACCGATGATGCTCGGCCCTCACATTTTCGACTCAAACCTCGTAGCATGCTTGAAAAGGTCGAGCAAAACATGGGCACCTGCTTTGCTGGTTGGGTGCTCGACCGTGTCGATGAAATCAATGGGATCGACCACTATTGCTTGGTTTTGTTCTGCGCCATTTCGCGATCCTTTCGTGGCGTCACGGGTGCAGGGCTGATGCACATGCCCTATCAAGTAAACAAGTCTACCTCGGAGAACCCTAAATGAGCAAACCCTACATTCTTCGCAGCTATGACAAACTGTTGCGTCTTCCCTTTGGTCGCCAGATTTTCTCCATCTATGCCGCGCGCAAAGCTCCCTATTTCCGCACGATCCGACCTTTGGTGCAAAAACTGGAAGCAGGGCATTGCGAGATAGCTTTGAAAAAGCGCTATTCCATTCAAAATCATATCAACACCGTGCATGTAATTGCTGTGGCAAACGGCCTGGAAATGGCGATGGGTTTTCTGGCGGAAGCTACGATCCCACGCCATTTGCGCTGGATCCCCAAGGGGATGGAGCTGACCTATCCTGCGAAGGCCGACACGGATTTGATCTGCGAAGCCCTCAGCAACCCCACCGATTGGGTGCCCGGTAATTTGCCGATCAAAGTCATTGCACGTCGGCGAGATGGCACCGCTGTAGTTGAAGGCGTTATAAATTTGTGGATCAGCGAAAAGCAAAAGCGGTAAGTGCAACCATTTTTGAGGTGGAGTTCATATTGCGCGCGGTGCCTTGAGCTGCGCCAATCAGCTTGAGTTTTGAAGTGCTCATTCCGTTCGGGTAATGAACATAGATCACGCCTGCGCCCGGAAATATAGCTTCATCTGTTTGCCCTTTTATGCCGACGTCAATCGATGCTTGTGGGTCGTCGTCAACAAAAACAGCAGTAACCTTATTGCCAGCGATCTCCACGAACGGGGTAGCCAAAGCGATTTCACTTAACTCAGTGTGACTTCGAACAAACACGCCAACTGGCTTACCCACATAAATCTCCAAAGCAGCGGACAATTTGCGAGCAATAGCTCTCAGATCTAGCGCACGGCTCAACGCAATGTTGCCGCGGGCAATGTAGGTTGTGACGTTTTCGAACCCACAATCTGCGCAGATACGTCGAAGTTCTTCCATCGGTAGTTTGCCTATACCCCCAACATTCAAAGCCCTTAAAAAAAACTCGGTAGCGTTTCATAACCCCAACCCATTCACGGTTTTCACAAGAGAGATCACTATAACAAAGAGCAAATTCGCCAGAATCTGTTTGCACATAAACCAATCGTGCTCACGCTGCTCTAACCCAATTGCACGGCCCGAGGATTGCTCATGAAAACCACCGTTTAATCTGCCAAAAACATCATCACGATGAACCCGCAAAAGCCAGACGCCTCGCACGTCGCTGTGCGCGACGGCAGAATTTTGGCCGTGGGGTCATTGGAGGAGGTCGCCACTTGGGGCCCTATGATTTGGACGAACAGTCGCTGATAAGGTGCTGTTCCCCGGTCTGGTCGAGGGCCACGCACACACGATGGAGGGCACGCTATGGCGCTATGTGTATTGCGGATATTTCGATCGAATGGACCCAAGCGGCACGACCCATCGTGGCAACACAAGCATTGATGCGGTTCTAGAGGCCTTGAAGGCAGCTGATGCCAAAATGGACGATCCAGATTCGCCACTAACGGGCTGGCAGCTTGATCCGATCTATCTGGAAAACAAACCCGTTACGCGCGCGCAGCTTGATACCGTTAGCGCGACCCGACGTATTGGTGTGTTGAACGCCTCGGTGCATATTCTATACGCGAATTCCAAAGCGCTAGAGCTTGCAAGTCTTTTAAAGAAAGGCGTCAATCATCCTGGTATCCTCCTCGGCGCTGATGGTTTGCCAACGGGTGAGCTAAAAGGCCCTGATGCGATGGCCCCTGTCAGTGTACATGTTGGGATGAGGGGATCTATCGCGGATGTAGACGAACGCGGCTTGCGCGATTTTGCGCGGCTCTGCGTGCGCACGGGCGTTACCACCGTCACAGACCTCGCCACGAAACTGGATCCCAACTCTGTCGATATGATGCTGCGTGTGACGGGTGAGCCAAACGTTCCCGCCTGTGTGGTGCCCTTGCGATTTTTCCTTGGCTTGTCGCCGAAAGAACTAGTTCCCGAAGTCGCACGTTTGAAAAAACTCTCGACCGACCCTCTGTCATTGGGTCGTATCAAGGTAGTCGCAGATGGATCTATCCAAGGTTATTATGCACGCCTGCGCTGGCCCGGGTATCACAATGGAACACCCAACGGACTTTGGTATGTAACACCCGAACAGATGCTTGAGCTCTACGAATTGGCGCTTGAGGAAGGTCTGCAAATCCACACGCATACCAACGGCGATCAAGCGACGCAGCTCGCTATTGAAAAGCTGGAACTCGCACTGAGGGAGCACCCCTCAAACGATCACCGCTTCGTTTTGCAACATTGCTAATTGGCGGATCGCGCGCAATTTACCCGCATGGCCGCCCTCGGGATGAGCGTCAATCTTTTCGCCAACCACCAATTTTATTGGGGGGATGAGCACTACACTCTTACCGTTAGCCCCGATCGCGCACTTCGCATGAACGCCGCGCGTACCGCGTTGGATTCCGGCATTCCGCTGGCCATGCATTTGGACGCGCCGATCACGCCGCTCAGCCCATTCTTCACAGCGTGGTGTGCGGTGAACCGTCTCACGCGCTCTGACCGTGTACAGGGAAAGCATGAAAAATCACCGTTTATAAGGCGCTGTGGGCGATCACCATGGGGGCCGCACATAGTCTTCATCTGGACGGGCTTGTCGGCTCTATCGAAGTGGGCAAACGCGCAGATTTCGCAGTTCTTGAAAGCGATCCACGCGTAGCAAATCCAAAGCAACTCAAAGACATCGAAATTTGAGGCACAGTGCAAGGCGGACGCGTCTTTGCCACAGCAGATGTCTGAACCGCTTCCCGTCACAATCATCGGCGGCTATCTGGTTGCGGGTAAAACCACCCTAGTGAACCACCTGTTGCGCACCGCACAGGGTCGCAAACTGGCGGTCATGGTCAATGAATTTGGCGCGCTCCCGATTGATGAAGATCTGATCGAAGCGAAGGGTGATGATTTGATTTCCATCGCAGGGGGCTGCGTGTGCTGTTCTTTCGGCACTGATCGAGCTTGGCAAACTGTCCGTACGCCCTGATCAGGTGGTGATCGAATGCTCCGGCGTGGCGATCCCCTCAGCAAGTGCTGCATCTGTGACTTTACTTGAAGGGTATGCGTCGGATGGAACCGTCGTGTTGGTTGATGCGGAAACGATCCGCACAGCGGCATTAGACGACTACATTGGTGACACGATCTTGCGGCAAGTGGCCAATGCGGATTTGGCTGTGATCAACAAAGCAGATTTGGTGGATGTCCCAACTTTGTCCGCCCTCGAAAGCTGGCTGTCCAACACTGCGCCGCGCACCAAGACTATCGTATCAGAGCATAGCAAAGTACCGCTTGGTATCGCGCTGGGCCTTGGCGCAACGCCGATCCAAAGCCAACAAATAGGCCATGCAGATGGGCTTTTCGACAGTATCGCCTTGCTCTTTGCCAATCCGCTTGATGGCTAGCCCCTTGCGAAGGCGTTAACCGATCCAAAGTTGCACATCACACGCGCGAAAGGGTTCTTTGATCCCATCCCTGATGGCCCGCGCAAAGCCTTGCACATAGTAGGAAACCGCTGGGACATCACAGATAGCCCGCCGAATGCGCCTTTGGGGATTGTATGCATTGGTGTGAAAGGGCAGTTTGAGCACGATCTAATCCGCAAGGCTGCCAAAGAGGCTTTATGACCAATCCACTTTTCGATGCGCTTTTCGCCCCTCATCTAGGCAAAAACACTCCGTTTTTGCACCTCGAAGACGGCATCACTCTGACCCACAACGCGTTTTTGCGCAAAGCGGCGCAAATCGGCGGTGCCTTGGTGGAATTGGGTTTATCGGCTGGTGATCGCCTTGCGTTGCAGGTTCACAAATCCCCAGAGGCTTTGGCCGTTTATGCTGCCTGCGTGCAAAAGGGGATAATATTCCTCCCTTTAAACACGGGCTACACCGCGGGCGAACTGGATTATTTCATCGAAAACTCGGGCGCGAAGTTAGTTATTTGCGACCCGTCCAAAGAGGGTAGCATCGCACCAATCGCAGAACGAACAGGGGCACAGGCCTTGACCCTTGATGGCTCGGGAGGCGGGTCGCTTATCGAGGCTGCGACCTCACAGCCTGAGACGACGAGCATCACCGCGCGCAGCGGTGATAATCTGGCGGCTTTTCTCTACACATCCGGTACAACGGGACGCTCCAAGGGGGCGATGCTGACTCAGGACAACCTGCTGTCGAACGCCGAGGTCCTCAAAGACTATTGGGCGTTTACGCGCGATGACGTCCTATTGCACGCACTGCCGATTTTTCACACGCACGGGCTGTTCGTGGCGAGCAATGTAATGCTTTTGTGCGGCGGCGCGATGGTCTTCATGCCCAGTTTCAACCCCGATACGATCCTCAAACATATGCCCCACGCGACCAGCATGATGGGCGTCCCGACATTCTACACACGCCTACTAGATCATGACAGCTTCACCCGCGAGGCGGCCGCACATATGCGGCTGTTTATTTCTGGATCTGCGCCAATGTTGTCCGAAACACACGCACAATTTGAATCGCTTACAGGTCAACGCATTCTCGAACGCTATGGTATGACTGAGACCAACATGAACAGCTCCAACCCCTATCAGGGCGTCCGCAAGGCGGGGACAGTCGGCTTTCCCCTGCCCGGTGTTGAGGTAAAAATCTGCGATCCCGAAAGCGGCGCGACCCTACCTCAAGGTGAAATTGGAGTGATCGAGGTGCGTGGACCAAACGTTTTCAAGGGCTACTGGAAAATGCCTGAAAAAACACGCGAGGAATTGCGCGAGGATGGGTTCTTCATCACAGGCGATTTGGGACAAATCGATGCCGACGGCTATGTTCAGATTGTGGGGCGCGGGAAGGATTTAATCATTTCCGGCGGCTATAACATCTATCCCAAGGAAATCGAGATGGTAATCGATGACCAGCCCGGTGTAAAAGAAAGCGCCGTGATTGGCGTGCCACACCCTGATTTCGGCGAAAGCCCTGTCGCTATGGTCGTGCCTGACGACGCTGGTCCTGACATTGATCAGATCACAATCGCGTGCGCGGCTGAGCTCGCCCGCTTTAAACATCCCCGCAAGATCATTATCCGTGACTCACTCCCCCGCAACACGATGGGGAAAGTGCAAAAGAATGCCCTACGTGAAGACTATAAAGACCTCTTCACCAACACAGAAAGCTAATCCATGAGCACACAAGACGAATTTACGCCCCCGAAGGTTTGGTCGTGGGAGCAGGAAAGCGGTGGCACATTCGCCTCAATCAACCGCCCTATCGCGGGTGCGACACACGACAAAGACTTGCCGCACGGGGAGCATCCGCTGCAGCTGCATTCCATGGGCACACCCAACGGTGTGAAAGTTACTGTTTTGCTTGAAGAATTACTCGCCGCAGGGCACGCAGGCGCTGAATATGATGCGTGGATGATCAAGATCGGCGATGGCGATCAATTCGGATCTGGCTTTGTAGATATGAACCCAAATTCTAAAATTCCGGCTCTGATGGATTATTCCGGTGACACGCCCGTGCGCCTTTTCGAGAGCGCGTCGATCATGATGTATCTCGCCGAGAAGTTTGGCGCTTTCATCCCCGAACACGCGCGCGCGGAATGCTTTAACTGGCTGTTCTGGCAAATGGGCAGCGCGCCCTATCTTGGGGGCGGCTTTGGCCACTTCTACCACTATGCGCCCTACAAAATGGAATACCCAATCAACCGTTTCGCGATGGAAGTGAAACGCCAGATGGATGTTCTGGATCGCCACTTGGCAGACAATGAATATTTCGCAGGTGGTGAATATTCCATCGCCGATATGGCGATCTGGCCGTGGTATGGTCGCTTGGCGCAAGGCAAGGCCTATGAGGCGGGCGAGTTCTTGGATGTGGAGAGCTACACCCACGTGCAACGATGGACCAAGCAAATTGCAGAGCGTCCCGCGGTGATCCGTGGGCGTATTGTGAATGTGGCGTGGGGTGCAGACAACGAGCAATTGCCAAACCGCCATTCTGCCGCGGACATTGATGCGGTTTTGGCGAAATCCGCGAGCTAAACGGTCAAACGCAATGACGCGCGTGGGTAACTATAGTTGCCCACGCATGTTCCAAAGTTCAGGGAACAATTCTACCTCAAGCATTTTGCGCAGATATTTTACGCCCGATGTCCCGCCTGTTCCGCGTTTAAAACCGATTATCCGTTCTACTGTTGTGACGTGATTAAATCGCCATCGGCGGAAGTAGTCTTCAAGATCGACAAGCTTCTCTGCTAATTCGTAGAGCGTCCAATATGCACTCGGGTCACGGTAAACTTGGGTCCAAGCATCCATGACTTGTGCATTTGCTTGGTGGGGTTGATCTAACCGATAGACGTCTTTTGGGAACGTTGCTCCAAGCTCTTGGCCTAAACAATCAAGCGCTACATGGTAGAGCGATTTTTTCGTCAACTCTTGCCCCAACATATGATGCAGTTCACCTCGGTGCTCGTGGACTTTCATCATCGCTCGGTTGCGATTCCCAAGAATAAACTCGATCAAGCGGTACTGATGCGATTGAAACCCAGACGACGCGCCAAGGTCTTCACGAAATTCTGTGTATTCACTCGGCGTCATCGTGCGCAGCACATCCCACGCATTGTTGAGTTGCTCGAATATCCGCGCAACGCGGGTGAGCATTTTGAAAACAGGCGGGTAATCGCCCTGCATTAGCTTGTCCCGCGCTGTCGAAAGTTCGTGTAAGGTTAGCCGCATCCAAAGCTCTGAAGTTTGATGTTGGATAATAAACAACATCTCATCATGTGCATTCGATCGCATCTTCTGCGATCCGAGAATGGGATCAAGCGATAGGTAATCGATGTAGCTCATGTCTTTCGAGAAAGACATTTTCGCGCCTTCCTTTTCAGGGTCGTAAGCTGACATATTTCGTTCCTATCAGGTGTCGTTAAGAATTATCCCGCCACCGATTAACAATCGGATAGCGGCGATCCAACCAGAATGCACGTCGTGACAGGCGCGTGCCAGGGGCGGATTGGAAGCGTTTATATTCGGAAATATAGAGCAGGTGTTCAATCTTTTTGACCACCGCGCGATCATATCCAGCGGCGACGCATTGCGCGACGGACGCATCATCATCCACCAGCATTTCCAAAATACCATCAAGTACGGGATAATCCGGTAAGCTATCACTGTCTTTTTGATCGGGACGCAGTTCTGCAGACGGGGGTTTGTCGATGATCGAGGGCGGGATAACCTCGCCCTTGGGGCCCATCATCCACTCAAAGTGGTTTTCATTGCGCCAGCGGCAAACTTCGAAAACGCGCACTTTGTACATGTCTTTAATTGGGTTATAACCGCCCGACATGTCGCCATAGATCGTTGCATAACCGACCGCGACCTCAGATTTGTTGCCTGTCGTCAAAAGCATCGAACCGAACTTATTGCTCATTGCCATCAACAAGAGACCGCGCAGACGGGACTGAATATTTTCTTCGGTAACATCCGCGTCTAACCCTTCAAACAAAGGCGCGAGTGTGGTGGTTATCGCATCATGCCCCTCGCTGATGGGTACGAAATTATACTCTGCACCGATCCGTTCAGCACAATCCTTCGCATCATCGAGCGAGCCTTGAGAGGTATATTCAGAAGGCAACATCACACAGCGCACGTTTTCTCCGCCCAGCGCATCTACGGCGATGGTTGCAACCAGCGCACTATCAATTCCGCCAGACATGCCCAGCAGCACTTTCTTGAAACCCGTCTTGCCCATATAATCGCGCAGCGCCGTCACGCAGACGCGGTAATCTTGTTCGAATTGACCAGGGATAATTGCCTTTTCGCCGCCATCAACGCGCCAGCCCTCATCTGTACGCGTGAGATCAACTTGGGTGATTTGTTTTTCAAAAACAGGCATTTGCATCGCCAGTTTGCCACCGGGGTTGAGCGCGAACGATCCACCATCAAAGACCTGATCATCCTGACCACCGACCATGTTTAGGTAGATTAGAGGTAATCCAGTCTCCACAACACGGCTGACCATCTGGTTTATCCGCACATCAAATTTACCGCGATAATAGGGGGAACCATTGGGCACCAACAGAAACTCTGCGCCCGTTTCTTCGAGCGTTTCGGCAACCTCTTCGTGCCACGCATCTTCACAAATTGGGCTACCAATGCGTGTGTTTCCCACAGAATAAGGGCCACCAAGCGGGCCACTGTCAAAGATGCGCACCTCGTCAAAGACGTCTTCATTGGGGAGATTATGCTTCAGCGACTTGCTGGAAATCTTGCCACCACGGCAGATGAAATAGGCGTTGAACAGCTTGCCATCCTCTTCCGCAGGGCCACCGATTGCCAAGGCGGGTCCATCAGCGCATTCCACAGCAAGCGCCTCAATCGCAGCCAAACATGCGGCTTGAACCGCTGGTTTCATCACCAAGTCTTGACTGTTGTAGCCAAGGATAAACATCTCGGGCAGTGCCACCAAATCAGCGCCTGCATCGCGGCCCGCTTCCCAAGCTGTGCGTGCTTTGGCGGCGTTGCCTGCTATATCACCCATGGTCGGGTTCAATTGGCCAAGGGTGATGCGAAAACGATTAGAAGACGTGGCAGCGGTCATATCAAGTGCTCCAGCAAGACGTGTTAACGCAGATGTATCCCTAGCCGCGCGTAAGGGAAAGAGGCACACGACACATGTCGGAAAATCCATTGGCTTTGCACAAGCGCTGAACTAGACTCGCGCCAATTGATAGATTTATTGGACTGGACGCCTGTCATGCGCATCACATCCCTTGCTCTTATGACGTCATTTGCAATGGCGCTGTCACCGCTGTCCGTCGGCGCTCAAACGACTGGTGTGCAAACCAAGCAATATGATGATGGCGGGTTCTATGAAGGGACGTTCAAGGACGGACTACAGCATGGGTTGGGTACGTATCGTTTGCCCAATGGCTATGAGTATTACGGCGAATGGATCTCAGGTGAAATTTTAGGCGAAGGCCGTGCGCAATTTCCAGATGGGGTGGTTTACGAAGGAGCGTTCGCCAAGGGTAAGCCCGAAGGCATCGGGCGCATCACTTATAGCGATGGTAGCACCTATGAAGGGGGCTGGCAAAACGGTGTACCCCAAGGCACAGGCGTGTCGATTAGTGCCGATGGCAGTCGCTACGAAGGCAACTTCAGAGGTGGCAAGCAGCATGGCAAAGGCAATCTGCGGCGCGCGGATGGCTATACCTATAAGGGCGATTGGGTGAATGGCGTCAAAGAAGGGGCGGCAACAATCTCTTACCCTGACGGGTCTGAGTACCAAGGACAGGTCCAGGACGGCAAACGCGAAGGTCTCGGTATTTTTACGCTAAGCGACGGGATGATCCTTGATGGTCCATGGCGCGGCGGACAGCTCAGCGGGCTCGGCAAAGTCATTCAACCCAACGGAGATCTCTACGAGGGTGAATTGGTTGCAGGACGGCGCGAAGGCAAAGGCAAAGTCACCTATCAAAATAGCGATATCTATGAGGGCGAATTTCTGGAAGATCTCCGCCATGGAATTGGCACGTTCACCGCGACAGATGGTTACATCTTTTCTGGCGAATGGCGCAAAGGTCTGATCGAGGGCGCGGGTCGCGTGAACTACCCTGACGGGTCCGTCTATGAGGGCCAAATGCTAAACGGATTGGCACAGGGCAAAGGGCAGATCACCTACCCTAACGGTTCAGGTTACAATGGCCAATGGGTCGCCAATGTGATCGAAGGCACGGGCCGCGCTGTTTACGCCAACGGCACGATCTATGAGGGCCAGTTCAAAGATGCCCGCCATGACGGGCAAGGCACGCTCACGCGGCCTGATGGGTATAGCTATGCAGGCACTTGGGTGAACAACCAAATCACAGGCAATGGCACTGCCACATATACAGATGGATCCATTTACGGGGGTCAATTCAAAGACGGCCAGCGCAATGGCCATGGTACGTTCCGCATGGCAGACGGATTTTCTTATGAAGGGGCTTGGGTGCTTGGCACCATGACCGGGCGCGGCGTTGCGCGTTACGCGACGGGCGATGTTTATGAAGGTTTGTTCCTAGATGGAAAACGCCAAGGCACAGGCAAAATACGCTATGTGGACGGCACGATTTTATCAGGAAAATGGGCCAACGGCCAATTGGTAGAGCCCATGGCAGAAGGGAATTAGACCGCCTCTCCAGCGTCCAATTTTTCTAGAAAAATTGCGGCATCCTGAAGGACTGTTGCGCGGTGGGTCTCATCCATGCGGTTCCATGTGCGGTACATATTTCCCATGCGCGGATTGTTCAAAAACCGATCTTCGTGTCGGATCAGAAAATCCCAATAAAGCACGTTGAACGGACAGGCCGTTTCGCCCGTTTTGTCCTTCACCGCATAGTGGCAGGACTTGCAATAGTCCGACATTCGATTAATATAGGCTCCGCTTGAAACATAGGGTTTGGAGGCGATGATACCCCCATCTGCGAACTGGCTCATCCCGATGGTGTTGGGCGCTTCCACCCACTCGAACGCATCTGCATAGACTTCCAGATACCACTCATGGACCTGTTCGGGATTGATCCCCGAAAGCAACGCGAAGTTCCCCGTCACCATGAGGCGTTGAATGTGATGAGCGTAAGCCTCGTCTCGGGTTTGAGCCACTGACTTGGAGAGGCAATGCATCTTCGTCTCCGCCCCCCAATATAGTGTGGGAAGATCGCGGTGATGACCCAGCGCATTGCGGCGCGTATAGTCCGGCCCTTCAAGGAAATAGATTCCGCGCACATATTCACGCCAACCGATGATCTGACGGATGAACCCCTCCACCGCATTGATCGGCGCGTGTCCATCTTTATGGGCCTTTTCAGCCGCTTGACAGATTTCCAAGGGACCCAGCAAACCGGCATTCAAGTAAGGCGAAATGACCGCATGATAGAGAAACTTGTTCTCGCTCAACATCGCGTCCTGAAAATCGCCGAAGCGCAGCAAAGCATGGGTGATGAAATGCTCTAAAGCCTGTAGCGCTTCTGCGCGCGTGGTCGCAAAATTGAAGTTCTCAAGCGTGCCAAAGTGGTCGCCAAAACTGGCCGCAACAAGATCAAGCACATCTTTGGTGATCGCATCAGGCTCAAACGAGAGAGGACCAGAATAACTTACATCCTTAGGTGCAGCTTTACGGTTGTCGTGATCAAAATTCCATTGGCCTTGGGCAGGTTTGCCATCTTCCATCAATAGGCCCGTCTTGCGACGCATATCACGATAGAAATATTCCATCCGAAGGGCTTTGCGCCCCTCGGCCCATGCCTCAAATTCGGCGTGTGTTGCAAGAAAGCGATCATCCTCAAGCAAGTACACCTGCAAGGGCGTGCCTTCTAACGCCTCAATCAAACGCCATTCGCCGGGCCGCGTTGCGATCACCTCTTTCGCACCGCTCTCTTGTGCGCGGCGTAAAAGTTCCGCCGGAATGCTACCCGCGTTTTGTGTGTCGTCCAACTGGCTGTATAAAACCTTCCAGCCATCGGTTTTCAACGCGGCCGCAAACTTGCGCATCGAGCTGAAAATAAAAGCAATTTTCTTGGGATGATGGCGTACATATGTCGCCTCAGACGCGACCTCTGCCATGACAATGATATCGTGCTCTTTGTCGGCAGCGCGCAAAGATGCAAGATCAAGACTAAGCTGATCCCCGAGTATAAGAACCAACCTCACCACGACACCTCTGCACCAGACCAGTCAAAGAACTTGCCAGTTTGAGTGGCATCTAAACTCGCCAATACAGACAACAGATTTTCTGCTGCCTGAGATGCCGGAACCGTCGCATGACGTGCTACGTACTTCTCCGTGAACGGCGTTTGAACCGTGCCGGGATGTAACGCGACGCAAGCGAGCTGCTTGTGCGTGCGCGCCAGCTCAATCGCAGCGGTGTGCACAATTTGGTTCACCGCGGCTTTGGCGGCGCGGTAGGCATACCATCCCCCCAAGCGATTGTCCCCGATGGAACCAACCCGCGCCGACAGCACAGCGAACTGCGCGGGTTGGGCACGATCCATCAAACGCGATGCATGTCGCAAAACCAGCGCTGGGCCAATCGCGTTCACTGCGAACTGATCGGCCATGGCTTGTGCACTTATATGCTTCAAGGATTTCTCGGGCACGGCACCTTTAATCTCTAATGCACCACTCGCAACGATAATCAGATCAAAGGTTTGTTCCAAATTTCCCAAAATACGCGCCACCGATGCCTCGTCGGTAATATCAAACCCGTCCACACTTCGCGACAGGCCCGACACATGCGTTCTGCGCGCGCCTAGAGCCTCCGACAAAGCCGCGCCTATGCCGCCTGACGCTCCGATGATCAATGCGTTTTTCCATTTCATGCCGTTCAGCTAAGCCGCACAAACAACTCGTCAATCCAAAAGGGGGTTTTCCTTAACCAAATTCGCGGTATAACGATCTTTATGAACATGAATGGCCATATCCAGATCGACGCACAGCGCCCCCGCGCTGAGTCTCTGCTTGGCCTACTGCTTCTTAGCTGCCTCTGAGCGTGCCGGTCGGCGCGAGCGCTCAGAGGAGGACAGTCAGCGCCACTTTACATAGAATTTCCGGTTATTAGGCCCTTGCAGATGCAAGGCGTATGAAAATGAGACAAACCATGAGCAATACTGATAAAGATCGCGTCGTAATCTTCGACACTACATTGCGCGACGGCGAACAAAGCCCCGGCGCGACGATGAGCCACGAAGAAAAGCTGGAGATCGCGGGTCTGCTCGACGATATGGGCGTTGATATCATCGAGGCGGGTTTTCCAATCGCGTCCGAGGGTGATTTTCGCGCCGTATCCGAGATTGCCAAGAACGCCCGCGATTCTGTGATCTGTGGATTAGCCCGCGCCAACTTCGGCGATATTGATCGCTGCTGGGAGGCGGTGAAACATGCTAAAAAACCCCGTATACACACGTTTATCGGCACATCCGAGCTGCACCGTGCCATTCCAAACCTTACCATGGACGAAATGGCCGTGCGCATCCACGACACCGTAAGCCACGCGCGCAATCTGTGTGACAATGTGCAATGGTCGCCAATGGATGCGACCCGCACAGAGGAGGATTACCTCTGCCGCGTCGTTGAAATCGCGATCAAGGCGGGTGCGACGACCATCAACATCCCTGACACTGTGGGCTATACAGCCCCAACCGAGAGCGCGGATTTGATCCGCATGTTGGTCAACAATGTCCCCGGTGCAGATGAGATCATCTTCGCGACCCATTGTCATAACGACCTTGGCATGGCGACAGCGAACTCTTTGGCGGCCGTCGAAGGCGGTGCGCGTCAGATCGAATGCACGATTAACGGATTAGGCGAACGCGCGGGCAACACGGCGCTGGAAGAAGTCGTCATGGCTCTGAAAGTGCGCGGCGATATCATGCCTTACCGCACGGGGATCGACACCACAAAGATCATGAACATCTCACGCCGCGTCGCGGCAGTGTCCGGCTTCGCAGTTCAATTCAACAAAGCGATTGTTGGCAAGAATGCCTTTGCCCATGAAAGTGGTATCCACCAAGATGGCATGCTGAAAAACTCGGAAACCTTTGAAATCATGCGCCCTGAGGACGTTGGCTTGACCGAAACCAACATTGTCATGGGCAAGCATTCCGGCCGTGCCGCTTTGCGTTCTAAACTGGAAAATTTAGGGTTCGAGCTGGGCGACAACCAGTTGAAAGACGTCTTTGTACGCTTCAAAGAACTGGCGGATCGCAAGAAAGAAATCTTTGACGACGATCTGGTCGCTTTAATGAACACCGCGTCCGATCCAGAAAGCGAGCGTTTAAAATTGACCTCCTTGTGCGTCGTCTGTGGCACGGATGGCCCGCAGGAAGCGGTGATGCGCATGTTGGTGGATGGCGTCGAAAAATCCACAACCGCAACAGGCGACGGCCCCGTAGATGCGACGTTCAATGCTGTTAAAGCCTTGTTCGCCCATGAGGCGCGTTTGCAACTCTACCAAGTGCACGCAGTGACAGAAGGTACAGACGCGCAAGCTACAGTGTCGGTGCGTTTGGAAGAAGAGGGTCGCACGGTGACAGGACAATCCGCTGACACGGATACAGTCGTGGCCTCTGCAAAAGCCTATATCAGCGCATTGAACCGTCTTTTGATGCGCCGCGAACAGACAGACGTCGGCTATGACACCAAAGGTGTCAGTTATAAGGATGTTTCCTGAGTTTGGTATAAAAGCGAAAACAAAGGCTTGGGCCTAACGAAACCGCCTTCACGAGACTGGGGCGGTTTCGCGCCTATGCATCCCCCACCCCCCCTTTTCCCTCGCGTAAAAACGCCTATAAGAACATCATCTTGGCCTCGAGAGAGTCGCGGAACCTATTTCTATTCTGAGCAGGACCACAGCACATGGCATTTTGGGACAAACTTTCTGGCCTCTTCACGTCAGACATGGCGATTGACTTAGGTACAGCGAACACGCTGGTCTACGTCAAAGGCAAAGGCGTTGTTCTGTCAGAGCCTTCCGTGGTTGCCTATCACATCAAAGATGGTGTCAAAAAAGTCCTCGCCGTGGGAGAAGATGCGAAACTTATGCTTGGCCGAACACCTGGTTCTATCGAGGCAATTCGCCCGATGCGCGAAGGTGTGATTGCGGATTTTGATACAGCCGAAGAAATGATTAAACATTTCATTCGCAAGGTTCACAAACGCTCTACGTTTTCAAAACCGAAAATCATCGTCTGTGTGCCACATGGCGCAACACCCGTTGAAAAACGTGCTATTCGTCAGTCGGTTCTTTCCGCTGGTTCTCGTCGCGCGGGTCTAATCGCAGAACCAATTGCAGCCGCGATTGGCGCTGGCATGCCGATCACGGATCCGACGGGTAACATGGTTGTTGATATCGGTGGTGGTACAACCGAGGTCGCGGTTCTGTCCCTTGGCGACATTGTTTATGCTCGTTCTGTACGTGTGGGTGGGGACCGTATGGACGAGGCGATCATCAGCTATTTGCGCCGCCAACAGAACTTGCTTGTCGGTGAAAGCACGGCTGAACGCATCAAGACCTCGATCGGTACAGCACGCATGCCAGATGACGGACGTGGCGCGTCGATGCAAATTCGCGGACGCGATTTGCTCAATGGTGTGCCTAAAGAAACAGAAATTTCTCAAGCGCAGATCGCAGAAGCACTTGCAGAACCTGTTCAGCAAATTTGCGAAGCAGTGATGACTGCGCTTGAAGCCACGCCCCCCGACTTGGCCGCGGACATTGTTGATCGTGGCGTGATGCTCACCGGTGGTGGTGCCTTGCTGGGTGATCTCGATCTCGCCCTGCGCGAACAAACAGGACTTGCCATATCTATCGCGGATGAAAGCCTGAACTGTGTGGCGCTTGGAACGGGTAAAGCGCTGGAATACGAAAAACAGCTACGCCACGCGATTGATTACGACAGCTAATTTCGGCATCGTGAAACGCAAGGGCGCTTAAGCCCGTTCAGCGGAGAACGCCTTGGCCAAAGACCGCGCACAAAGTGAAGATTTCACCGCCCCCCTCAAGCGATTGCTTTTGGGAGTCGTGTTCTTGTGCCTCTTTGCCATCTTCATGGTCTGGCGTATCGACAGCCCGCGTGTCGAGCGCTTTCGCCTTGCCGTGATTGACCGGGTTGTTCCTAATTTTGACTGGGCCATGGTACCTGTCACGGGCACCATCAATCTTGTGCGGGACTTTCAAAGCTACCAGCGGATCTATCGACAGAACCAAGAATTGCGCCGTGAGCTCCAGCAAATGAAAAGCTGGAAAGAGGCCGCGCTTCAGCTTGAACAAGAGAATGCGCGCCTACTTGATTTGAACTCGGTCCGACTTGATCCGCGCCTGACCCATGTGACGGGCGTGGTTGTTGCCGATAGCGGATCACCCTTTCGCCAATCCGTTTTACTAAATGTAGGTCGTCGCGATGGCGTGCTTGATGGTTGGGCGACGATGGATGGGCTTGGCCTTGTCGGACGGATCTCAGGTGTTGGTGAACGCGCTTCGCGGGTAATTTTGCTCACAGACACCACAAGCCGCATTCCAGCAGTCATTCAACCTTCGGGTCAAAACACGATTGTTGTAGGTGATAATACGCGTTCTCCACCCGTTGATTTCTTGGAAAACCCTGATCTGGTTCGCCCAGGGGATCGTGTCGTATCCTCTGGTGATGGTGGTGTTTTTCCCGCAGGTTTGCTGATTGGCCAAGTCGCAAAAGATCCCGGTGGACGTTTACGCGTACGCCTGTCTGCGGACTATGAACGGTTGGAATTCTTGCGGGTCCTACGCAATTACGGCGCGGAGCGGATTGAAGACACCGGCAGGCTAATCCGGCCAGAGGCTCTTCCTTCAAATCCCGAAACACCCGCCCCTGAGCAAACGAGCGAGGCAAGCGATGGCTGAACAGCGCCCTGCCCGTGTTTGGGTGATGCGAAGCCTCTACATAGGCCTCTCCTTCTTCATCATCTTTCTGCATCTTTTGCCCTTAGCGACCAGCCCCTCGCGATGGTTCGCACCTGACTTTTTGATGGCCTTCACCTTCGCATGGGCGATGCGGCGACCGGAGTATGTACCCGCCGTTTCTGTCGGCTTCATCATTCTGCTGGCTGATTTTCTGTTTCAACGCCCCCCCGGACTGCTCGCGGGTCTCATCGTTGTTGGTGCAGAAACCCTGCGCGCAAGATCAGTTGCAAACCGCGATATGCCCTATCTCGTTGAATGGATGAGCGTCGCAGGCGTGATGATCACCATCATCTTTGCGGAGCGGCTCTTCCTCGCAATCTTCTTTATTCCAGCGCCCTCGCTGAGTTTGGTCTTGATTCAGCTCGTAATGACCATAGCCTTATATCCACTCGTCGTGATGATTTCGCATTTCCTATTCAATGTGCGCAGACCAGCCCCCGGCGAAGTCGATGCATTGGGACATAGGTTATGAGACGTTCAGCCACTGAAACGACGCAAAGCGCCGCGAAAGTCACACGCCGTGGCTTGATCGTCGCTACCGCGCAAATGGGTTTTGTCGGAATTTTGGGTGCGCGTATGCGCTATATGCAAGTCGAGCAAGCGGATGAATTTCGCCTTTTGGCGGATGAAAACAGAATCAACATTCGATTGATTCCCCCTGCGCGCGGCCAATTGTTTGATCGAAATGGCGCTGTGATTGCCGAAAACGAACCGAGCTATCGCATCACTATGGTGCGCGAAGATGCAGGCGACGTGAATACTGTGATCGGGCGGCTCTCGACATTGGTCGAGCTAGACGATGATGAGTTGAACCGCGCATTGACAGAAATGAACCGCAGTGCGCCGTTCTTACCTGTAACAATCGCAGATCGCATTTCGTGGGAAGAACTGTCGCGCGTCGCCGCAAACGCCCCCGCTTTGCCAGGTGTCACGCCTGAGGTTGGCCTGTCACGTCGCTACCCACTTGGATCAGCATTTGCGCATGTCGCAGGATATGTCGGCCCTGTTAGTCAACGTGATTTAGAGCGCATTGAAGATCCTGATCAGCTCTTGCGTATTCCGAGATTTCAGATCGGCAAAGTCGGCGTAGAAGCAAAATACGAAGACCTGCTGCGGGGCAAAGCGGGCGCAAAGCGCGTCGAAGTGAATTCTATCGGTCGCGTCATGCGTGAACTTGATCGTCGTGAAGGCCAATCCGGTGCAAACGTACAATTGACTGTCGATCACAAGCTGCAAGACTATGTGCGAGCACGCCTTGGCGAGGAAAGCGCATCCGTTGTCGTTATGGATCTTAAGCGCGGTGATCTTTTGTCGATAGCCTCTTCCCCGACCTATGATCCCAACAAATTCGTCCGCGGTATATCCGTTGCAGACTATGCGTTCCTGCGCGACAATGATCATCGCCCTCTTGCCTCTAAAACGGTGCAAGATGCCTATCCCCCGGGATCCACTTTCAAAATGGTGACAGCGCTTGCCGCGTTGGAAGCAGGCTTGATCACCGCGGGAGACACCGTGCATTGTCCCGGCCATTTGGAAATAAGTGATCGCAAATTCCACTGTTGGAAACGCGCAGGCCATGGTCACATGAATCTCGAGCTGTCTTTGCGCGAAAGCTGTGATGTCTATTACTACGACCTTGCCCTTAAAGTTGGCATCGAAAATATTTCCGCGATGGCGCGCAAGCTTGGACTCGGTGAAAAACACGATATACCCATGTCAGCCGTCGCCTCTGGCCTTGCGCCGACAAAAGATTGGAAGATGCGTGCGCGCGGCAAAGAATGGGTTATCGGCGACACAGTCAACGCCTCTATCGGGCAGGGCTTTGTTCTGTCTTCGCCTTTGCAACTGGCTGTAATGACAGCGCGTCTTGCGACGGGTCGCGATATAAAGCCACGTTTGATAAAAACAGTTGATGGCGTTTCGCAGCCCAGCGGCTTGGGCGCAAAGCTAGATATCAACAAAAACAATCTGCGCAAGATCCGTAAGGCAATGTATGAAGTGTCTAACAACCGTCGCGGTACGGCTTATGGCAGTCGCATCATAGAAGATACGTTTCGAATGGCGGGAAAAACCGGAACTAGCCAAGTGCGCAACATTTCCGCCGCAGAGCGCGCGCGTGGCGTGACGCACAACGCCGATCTCCCTTGGGAGCGTCGCGATCACGGATTGTTTGTGAACTTCGCGCCTTTCGATAATCCAGAGATTGCTGTGGCCGTTGTCGTCGAACACGGTGGTGGCGGATCGACCGCAGCGGCACCCATCGCACGTGATGTCACCTTGCAAGCCCTCTACGGTGAAGATCCTCCTTTGGCTGCCTATCCAAACAAAGATCGCGGGCGTGTGCGGGCACAGCAGAAACGATTGCGTGATTTGATCAGCGAAAGTGCCAGTGACGGAAATGGCCGCGCATGAGTTATCTTGAATATACGGTCAAATCCGTACCAACCGGATTTTCCAAGTTCTGGCATCTGAACTGGGCATTGATCGTTCTCGTCACCACTGTCGCAGGCATCGGGTTTTTGATGCTCTATTCGGTTGCAGGTGGATCGTTTAGCCCTTGGGCGGAACCGCAAATCAAACGTTTCTTGCTGGGTTTTACCTTAATGCTGATCGTCGCGATGGTGCCCATTTGGTTCTGGCGCAATATCGCGGGCGTCGCTTATGGCGTGTCGATCATCTTGTTGCTCTACGTTGAATTTTTCGGAGCTGTCGGAATGGGCGCGCAACGCTGGATTAACCTTGGATTCATGCGCTTGCAGCCCTCCGAGTTGATGAAGATCGCTTTGGTGATGCTGCTCGCTGCCTATTACGACTGGCTGCCGCTTGCGCGCACATCGAAACCACAATGGGTCGCCATTCCGGTGCTGATCATCTTGTTGCCAACCATGTTGGTTTTGCGCCAACCCGACCTTGGCACCGCTCTATTGCTGATTTCTGGCGGGGGCTTACTGATGTTTATAGCAGGCGTGCATTGGGCTTATTTTGCGGCTGTCGTCACCAGCGGGATCGGGCTTGTCGCAGCAGTCTTTCAAAGTCGAGGCGAGGATTGGCAGTTGTTGAAGGACTATCAGTTCCGCCGTATCGACACCTTCTTGAACCCCGCCAGCGACCCCTTGGGCGCGGGGTATCATATCACCCAAAGTAAGATTGCATTGGGATCGGGTGGCTGGACGGGACGTGGCTTTATGCAAGGCACGCAATCGCGGCTAAACTTCTTGCCTGAAAAGCACACAGACTTCATTTTCACGACCCTCGCTGAAGAGTTCGGCTTTATCGGGGCCTTCTCCCTCTTGCTGTTGTATTTGCTAATCATTCTGTTTTGCGTGGTCTCCGCGATCAACAACAAGAACCGCTTTGCAGCGCTTGTCACGTTGGGTATCGCGGCCACATTCTTCCTGTTCTTTGCAGTGAATATGTCAATGGTCATGGGACTCGCCCCAGTAGTTGGCGTCCCCCTTCCTTTGGTGAGCTATGGAGGCTCTGCAATGTTGATTTTATTAATCGGTTTTGGCCTTGTCCAAAGCGCGCATGTACATAGGCCACGTTGATGGTGACGCAGGTTTTATTCGCCGCGAAGGAAGAGCGCTGGACTGAATATCAAGCGCCTTTGACCAGAGCACTTAAAGAGGCGGGTGTTGATGCTAACCTCGGCACAGATCTGCTAAATGAAGATGTCGAGTATATCGTCTACGCCCCTAATTCGAGCGTGCAGGATTTTTCAGTTTTTCCTAAACTGAAGGTGGTCTTAAACCTATGGGCCGGTGTCGAAACCGTCGCCCCAAATAAAACCTTGAAAGCGCCGCTCGCTCGGATGGTGGACCATGGGCTAACCCAAGGCATGATCGAGTGGGTGACAGGACACGTAATGCGCCACCACCTTGGCATGGATGCGCATATCTTCAATCCTGATCGCAATTGGCCCGGGGGCGCGCCACCTTTGGCCGAGCAACGGTCCGTTACGATCTTGGGTCTAGGGGCTTTGGGCACGGCTTGCGCGCAGATGCTGACGCAGATCGGGTTTCCCGTAAGCGGTTGGAGTCGCAAGCAAAAAGACATTGAAGGCGTAGCCTGTTACAGCGGTAATGCAGGCTTGAAAACCGCGCTAAACGGCGTGGAAATAGTGGTTCTGTTACTGCCGGACACCCCCGCCACCGAAAATGTTATGAACGGTGAAAGCCTTGGCTGGTTGGCCAAAGGTGCTACCATCATTAATCCCGGCCGCGGACCTTTGATTGACGATGATGCTCTGCTTGCAGCGCTGGACACGGGCCAAGTGGGGCACGCCACTCTGGATGTGTTTCGCATCGAGCCTTTACCACAGGATCACTCATATTGGACCCATCCAAACGTGACCGTCACACCACATATCGCGTCTGAGACGCGCACATGGACCGCCAGCCAATGCGTCGCAGAAAATGTGCGGCGCGGCGAAGCGGGCGAGCCGTTCTTGCACCTCGTGGATCGCAGCGTCGGGTATTAGTGAAGCTTCGGCGGTTTGTTGGGATCAGAGCCTGGCGCGGCGCGCACAACCTGTTCGCGCACCTCGGCCTTTGGTAACTCAAATCGCAGGCCAACCTTAGCCATCGCAGCCGCCATCGGGTCGCTGGTCTTAAAGAAGCCAACATCAATGCTGCCTGCTTCAATTCCTGAGAACGTCAAAGCCTCGCCAGCCGCAGTCGCGAGCGCAGTTTCCGCACCCTCAAGCGCACCGACTAAGCCTAACAAATGCCCCTGACGCCCACCTTCATAGTGGACAGCGACGAGATAAGCGTTGCTTGCGAGACCCGCAGCACTCGCTAATTTAGCGTCGAGCGCAGTGAGGAGTTCTTCGGGTAAACCCTTGGGCGCATAAAACTCTTGCGGCATTTCTTCCACCTCATCAGGACGATGATCCAACGTATCACAAAGCCAACTCACCGCTTCTGGCGGGATCAACATTTGCGATGATGCGACTTCCAGATTGATCCCAAGGCCAATCCCCTGCCCAGCGAGTATTCGCGCGACAATCCGGCCAGAAAGTGCCGCATAGGGTGCAGGCTTACCGACGAATTGTGCAAGACGTTCGATGCGATCAAACACGAGAACGAAACTGGCATCACCAAGATCAAAAATCTCTGGATTGATCTGATCACCGTCAGCTTCTTTGGTAAGCAAAAGAAACAACTCATTGTCCGCCAACCGCTCATAAAACCTTAGACGCGCGGCGTCGTCATTGGGTGCGTCCTCCATCGCAGCATGTGCGATGTCCAAGCTTGTTTCTTCGCTCATCTTAACACCTCTCGAACGCGTGCACGCAGCACGGGCAGTAAGTCCACTTCAAACCACGGATTTTTCTTCAGCCATGCGGTATTGCGCCATGAAGGATGCGGCAAGGGAAAAACCGACGGCGCGTGGCTTTGCCACTCCATGACTGTTTGCGTGACTTTGGGCGCACCGCCCAAGTGCCATTTCATCGCATAGCCCCCGATCAACAGCGTCAGTGGCACTGGCCCAAGAGCATCCATCAAAGGGCCGCGCCAAGATTTCGCGCAAATCGCAGGGGGCGGGAGTTCGCAGCCTTTTGCGTTGTAGCCCGGGAAACAGAAGGCCATGGGGGCGATAGCAAGCTTGCTTCGATCATAAAACGTGGCTTCATCCAGCCCAAGCCAGTCACGCAACCGATCTCCAGAGGGATCCGTAAAGGGGCGACCGCTTTCATGAACACGCGCACCCGGCGCTTGGCCCGCAATCAAAATGCGCGGTTTTACGCCATTCGCAGAAACCCAAAGCACAGGGCGCGGGGCATGATGGGTCGCAGTTTTCGCAAAGCTATCCGCGCATAACTGACATTTTGCGATATCTTGAAGAAGCAATTTCATCGGTGCGCAATTTAGAGGGACACGCCGTCACAACAAGCCCTATGACCGCAGTTTCACCACCCTATGCGCACCAATATCCGTCCAACTCGGAAAAATTTGGCTAAATTCCCTTACAAATCGCTCCCAATTACCCTCAAGCATTGAAACAATTATACATGATGTGACATACCGTCGACAATATCGGCACATAAAGAATGCTTAAGACACCCTATATGAAGTAGTGGTACGGCAGGCCGGATAGGAAAATGTTAGAGTTCGAGAACGTCAGCAAGTCCTTTTGGGCGGGAACGCAGCGCAAGGTGATCCTTGATCGCATATTGTTTCGCGTGGAGCTTGGCCGCCCCATCGGCAATCTTGCGCCTAACGGCACAGGGAAAACGACCCTCGTGAACATGCTGGCCGGCCTGGAAAAGCCCGATAAAGGCGAAATTCGGCGTGACTGTAAGATCTCTTTCCCGCTTGGCTTTATGGGTGGTGTGATCACCAAACACACAGCCATGGAAAATTCGCGCTATATCGCGCGGCTTTATGGGCTTGATCCCGACTATGTCGAAGCGTTCTGTCGCTGGCTGTGTGGGTTGGGTGAGTACTTTGATCAACCGCTAGGTATCTATTCATCAGGTATGCGCGCACGGTTCACCTTTGCGCTGCAACTCGCCGCATTGCTCGACAATAACCGCTCAAACCGGGCCAAAATTGTGGGTGCACAAGGCGATTTGAGTCGTTTCCACGCGCTGTTGGATCGCTTGAACGATCAGATGACAAATGCGTCGCAGGGTAAAAATCCATTAGCTAAATTAGCGGCTCAGATCCAGCTAGCACAGGCGGAAATGGCGACACGCGATATGCTTCTGGCCTCTGTCTTGGAGCAATTGGAGCAATTGGAGCAATTGGAGCAGACCCGCCGCAAAGCCGCATCGCAAGCGCGCTACCTCACCCAAAGTATGGAGCCGTTGCCAAGCCAAGACCCATCATATCCGCGCAAGTTCGAGAACACTATTTTGGCGTTTCTCGTTTTTGCCGGCATCTACCTTATGATCTCGCTTACAGCGTCGATCCTTCGCGAACAGGTATCATCCTAATATGAAAACTCTCGATATCGGCGGCTTGTCCGTCGGCAACACTGCGCCCCTGACGATCATCGCGGGCCCATGCCAATTGGAAAGCGCAGATCACGCGCAAATGATTGCAGGCAAAATGAAAGAAGCCTGCGATGCGGTCGGTGCGCAATATATATTCAAAGCGTCTTATGACAAAGCCAACCGCACCTCCCTTTCGGGTGAACGTGGGTTGGGGATAGATCAAGGCCTGAAAGTTCTAAGTGATCTCCGCAAGACGATGGGCGTGCCGATTTTAACGGACGTTCATAATGAAGTACAATGCCCCCTTGCCGCGGATGCGGTTGACGTGTTGCAAATCCCTGCGTTCCTTTGCCGTCAAACCGACATGCTTTTGGCCGCGGGTAATACAGGCGCTGTGATCAACGTCAAAAAGGGCCAGTTTCTGGCCCCTTGGGAAATGCCCAACATCGTTGCTAAGCTCGAAAGCACAGGTAACAAACGCATCATGCTAACAGAACGAGGCACGTCTTTTGGGTACAACACCTTGGTGGCAGACATGCGCGGCCTGCCCCAAATGGCACAAACTGGCTATCCGGTGGTGATGGATGCGACCCATTCCGTGCAGCAACCCGGTGGTCGCGGAAAATCATCTGGTGGACAGCGTGAATTCGCGCCTGTGATGGCGCGCGCGGCAGTCGCTGTCGGCGTTGCAGCGGTGTTTATGGAAACGCATCAGGACCCTGATAATGCCCCCTGTGATGGGCCTAACATGATTTATTTGGACCAGATGCCAAAAATTTTGAACACATTGATGAAGCTGGACGCAGTTGCGAAAGCCAATCCCGCAGAGATTTAAGAGAAGCGTATCATGCGCAAGCTTGCTCCAAGCGTCACCCCAAACACATGGGAATTCTTACGCGATGCGATGATCAAGCCAACTGGCTTTCGCGAATATGATGCCCGTTGGAAATATCCAGACGATATTAATTTGCCGGGGATCACGGCACTTGGGTTAGGGCTTGGCACGCAAATGCAGCGATGCGGGATCGAGCCTGTGATCGCTGTTGGCAATGACTACCGCTAACATTCCTTGTCAATGAAAAACACGCTGATCCTCGGCTTGATGCAGGCTGGCATACACGTAAAAGACATTGGTCCTGCGGTTTCACCAATGGCCTATTTCGCGCAGCTTCATCTGAACGCGCCTGCGGTTGCAATGATCACGGCCAGCCACAATCCGAACGGATGGATCGGCGTTAAAATGGGGTTCGAGCGTCCTTTGACACACGGCCCAGGCGAGATGAGCGAGCTACGCAATCTCGTCCTCAATAGTAAGTGGCAGCCCGCCAAAAGTGGCGGATATGAATTCGTAGACGGCGTGCGCAAGGCTTATCTTGATGACCTCGTTGGGGATTTCAAAATGACCCGCAAAAGGTCGGCGTCATCGTGGCCCGCGATCTGAGTAAGATTCACCCTAATGCCATCTTCGTGGCAGATGTGAAATCCACAGGGCTTTGTGCGGCGGATCCTGTTTTGCAGGCAAACGGCTTAACGGCGGATTATCAGAAAAGCGGCCACAGCCATATGAAACGCGGTTTTAAAAAACTGGGTACGCTCGTGGGTTTTGAGAAATCGGGGTACTACTTTTTGGCATAACCAGTCGGACGCGGATACGATTGCGGCATGCGCGTAGCGGTCGAGATTTGCAAATTGATGGACCGCAATCCCGACATGACGATGTCCGACCTGCGCAAGGTACTGCCAGTTAAATATGCAACTCCGACGATGTCGCCATATTGCGCGGATGAAGAGAAATATGCCGTGCTTGATCGCATCGTTGCGAAGTTGTGCGCCAAACACAACGCGGCCGAACCCCTTGCGGGACGCGCAATCAAACAAATCGTTACCGTCAACGGCGCGCGCGTGATCTTGGACAACAGGTCTTTGGGCTTGGTGCGCGCGAGCTCGAACACCCCGAATTTAGTCGTCGTCTGTGAGAGCACCGAAAGCGATTAAGAAATGCGCGCGATCTTTACCGATCTTGATGCGGTGATTCGAACAGAGCCGCTAGTTGGCGAGTATGGTCAAACGATCTGAGCCAATTTGGCACGGGTGACAAAGAAATAGCGCCTGCTATAAGACGCGCAAACATACAGATGATGCAGGAATAGCGACATGAAAGTACAGGTTTTCGGCCACAAATCCCCAGACACGGATAGTACAGGATCTCCCCTCATTTGGGCCTGGTATATGTCCGAGATCAAGGGCATGCCCGCCGAGGCGAAGCTTCTGGGCGAGCCGAACACCGAAGCCGCTTTCATGCTAGAGCGTTGGGACCTGCAAAAACCAGCGATCATCGCAGACGTTGAAGCCGGCGCGCCTTGCGTTGTTGTCGACACGAACAACCCTGCGGAATTGCCCGCCTCAATCAACGATGCGGACGTGCAAGCGATCATCGATCACCACGCTTTGGTGGGGGGATTGAAAACCAAAGGCCCTATCGACATCACGATCAAACCTTTGGCCTGCACAGCGACGATCATGCACAACTTGATGGGTGACGATGCCGCCAAGATGCCAGAAGCCATCAAAGGGGCGGCACTGACGTGCATCCTATCCGACACTTTGGAATTCCGTAGCCCGACCACGACAGCACATGACAAAGCGGTTGCCGAAAAACTCGCCGCCGATCTCGGCATTGATATTGCGTCATACGCCGCTGAAATGTTCGCCGCCAAGTCGGATGTGTCGAGTTTTTCCGATGCAGAGCTTTTGCGCATGGATTCGAAAGAATACGAAGTGGACGGCACCAAATTCCGTGTCTCCGTGCTTGAAACCACATCGCCCGCAACAGTTTTGGATCGCAAAGACAGCTTGATGGCGACAATGACAACCGTTGCGTCGGAAGACGGCGTAGATCAAGTTCTCTTGTTCGTGGTCGATATCCTGAACGAACAAAGCACGCTGTTGGTGCCAAACGATCTGGTGAAAACCGTTGCGACAAAATCCTTTGACGCGGACACAACATCCGACACAGTCGTTCTCGCAGGCGTTGTAAGCCGTAAAAAGCAAATCATCCCAAAGCTCAAAGTCTGATCTTATTAAGTGCGCCTCGAGGGGCGCGCACTTTATTTTTTGGTTTGCCTCCAGCGGAGGTATTTTTGGGCCAAAGACGGGGTGCTGTTTTGCGTGCAGTCCTGTAGCAAGACAGTGAACTTGTTTTTGAGGCCCGCACAATGACCCGCATCGTTTCCAATCTTGCCGAAATTTCCCATCAATATGACGCGCTTTTCGTGGACCTGTGGGGCTGTGTGCATGATGGTATCAAAGCGTTGCCTGACGCTGTCCAAGCCTTACAAGCATACCGTCAGAGCGGTGGTAAAGTTGTGCTTGTCACCAATTCCCCGCGACCGCGTGTCGGCGTTGAAAAACAATTGGTGCATTTTGGTGTACCTGAGGATGCCTGGGACACGATCGCTACATCTGGCGATTCTGCGCGATCTGCGATGTATCGCGGTGCAGTTGGCAAAAAAGTTTATTTCATCGGCGAGCGGCGCGATCAGGATTTTTTCCGACCTTTGGACATTCTGGAAAACCCTGTCGATATCACGCAAGTCCCGCTCGATGAAGCCGAAGGCATCGTCTGTGCAGGACCTTTTGATCCGATGGCCGATCTGGATGTGATGCGGCCCGACTTTCTTTTGGCAAAGCAATATGGCCTGAAATTGCTCTGCGCGAACCCCGATATCGTTGTGGATCGTGGTGAGACACGTGAATGGTGTGCCGGAGCGCTTGCCGCGCTTTACACTGAAATGGGTGGCGAGAGTCTATATTTTGGCAAGCCGCATCCACCAATCTATGACCTTGCACGTCGTCGCCTCAGTGCACTGGAGAAACCGATTGCGGATGACCGTATTCTTGCGATTGGTGATGGAGTTCTAACCGATATCGCTGGGGCAATAGGCGAAGATATCGATTCTCTGTTCATAACCGGCGGTTTGGCGCGCGAAGAAACGCAAACAGGCACTGATCCAAACGCATCTGTGCTTGAAAGCTATCTTTCTGAGCAAATGTCGGCCCCAACGTTCGCGATTGGTTATCTTCGATAACACTTTCCACTTGCCAGATGCTGCATTTGCAAAGTAATAAAGTTTCAAGAAGATCCGTATTTGGGTCTATTTATTACTTTGCAAGCCTTTGGAGGGTCTTATGTTGGACAACTTGCCCCGCGGAACGATCTGCATTGAAGACATTGAAATGGGCATGGTCCGCCATCTGCGAAAGGTCGTCACGGATCGCGATATTGAGCTGTTTGCGGAAGTCTCAACAGATCGCAATCCCGTGCATCTCGATGATGAGTATGCCAACGACACAATATTCGAGGGTCGCATCGCGCATGGCATGCTGACGGCTGGTCTGATCTCTGCTGTGATCGGTGAACAACTGCCTGGCCATGGCACCGTCTATATGGGCCAAAGCCTCAAGTTCCTCGCACCTGTCCGCCCCGGCGATATGGTGCACGCAGAAGTCGAAGTGATCGACATCGAGCATGCAAAACGCCGTGTTAAGCTGAATTGTCGCTGCATGGTCGATGGCAAAAAAGTGCTAATCGGCGAGGCGACTGTTCTCGCGCCAAGCCGCAAGTTCGACTGATCCGCATCGCAGCTTGCAACGCCCCAAAAGGCGGGCTACGCCAACAGTTATGCGAATTATCCGTGACTATACATATGTGAATGACCAAGATCGTGGCGCGAGCGCTGCGATTGGCAATTTTGACGGCGTGCACCTCGGCCACCGCGCAGTGATTGATATCGCACGCAAAGCTGGTGAAAAAGCTGGTGCCCCTTGTGGCGTACTGACCTTTGATCCGCATCCGCGACAATATTTTGCCCCAAACGCAGATCCGTTCCGATTGATGTCGCCGCCTGCAAAAGCAACTGAATTGGCCAAAATCGGAGTGGAACGCCTATATCAGCTGAACTTCAATGCGGCCCTTGCGGCTTTGTCCCCAGAGGATTTCGCCACTCGCGTCATTCATGAGGGTTTGGGTCTGCGACACGTCGTGGTCGGGGCTGATTTTTGTTTCGGCAAGAATCGCGCGGGCAAGGCGGCGGACTTACAGGGATTTGGCGAGAAACTCGGTTTTGGCGTCACAATCGCAGGGTTAATTGAAGGCACGCAAGGCCAAGTGTCTTCCACCAGCATTCGTCAGGCTTTGGCAAAAGGCAAACCCCGCGACGCGGCGGACATGCTGGGCCATTGGCACAGGATCGAGGGCATAGTCATCGGTGGTGAACAACGCGGCCGCGAGTTAGGCTATCCCACAGCCAACATGTCCATTGAAGGTCTGCATCCGCCCCGCTTTGGCGTTTATGCCGTTCTGGTCGAGGTTCAAGATGGCCCGCATGTGGGCAAATATCATGGCGTTGCTTCTATGGGGGTGAGGCCAATGTTTGGCATCAATCGCCCGAACCTTGAGACGTTTCTGTTCGACTTCACGGGCGATCTTTACGGTGCCACCCTGTCTGTGGCCTTGGTCGACTATTTGCGCCCTGAAGAGAAGTTTGATGGCTTGGATGCTTTGATCACGCAAATGGATGCGGATAGCGCCAAATCCCGCGCGATTTTGACCGCTTTATGAGCGATGATCTGATCGCAGCCAAAGGGCTGTCCAAACGCTTTTGGGAACGCAAAACCATGGCGCAGATGTCCCAAGATGAATGGGAAGCGCTCTGTGATGGCTGCGGGAAATGCTGCCTCAACAAGCTAGAGGATGAGGACAGTGGCGAGGTTGTTCTAACCAACATCGCTTGTCGCTTACTGGATGATAGCACCTGTCTTTGCGCGCAATATGACATTCGCCATCAGTTCATTCCTGAATGTATCGTGCTGACGGCCAGCAATATTCCCGAGCATCTTTATTGGATGCCGCAGACCTGCGCGTATCGCCTTGTCCATGAGGGTCGCCCACTTAAAGATTGGCATCCCCTGATTAGCGGCCACGCGAATAGCGTGCACGCGGCTGGGGTCTCGGTTAAAGATAAAACAGTCCCGGAATTTGAAATTGATGAAGATGATTGGGAAGAACATGTCATCGAGGAGCCACTCTAATGTTTTTCGCCTCTGATAACGCAGGCCCCGTGCATCCCGAAGTTTTAGCTGCGCTTGCCGCGGCAAACCAAGGCTACGCAATGCCGTATGGCGCGGATGAAGGCATGGGTCGTGTGCGTGAACAACTGCGCGGTATTTTCGAGGCACCGGATGCGATGGTGCATTTGGTATCCACGGGCACAGCAGCGAATTCCTTGGCTCTGGCCTGCATGTGCCAACCATTTGAGACTGTCTTTTGTTCAAGCGTTGCGCATATCCATGAAGATGAATGCGCAGCACCAGAGTTCTTTTCCGGCGGCGCAAAACTGACGGTAGTGCGCTGTGATGTCGACAAAATGTCGCCCGACGACTTGCGTCAAGCAATCGCCAATGAAGGAACACGCGGTGTTCATGGCCCGCAACGCGGGGCAGTGTCGATCACGCAAGTGGCTGAAAAAGGATCTGTTCACACGCTTGATGAGCTGAAAGAGCTGGTTTCCGTTGCCAAGGAGTTTGACCTGCCTGTGCATCTTGATGGGGCACGTTTCGCCAATGCTTTGGCCACTTTGGGCTGTTCAGCGGCAGAGATGACGTGGAAACTTGGCATTGATGCTGTCAGCTTTGGCGGAACCAAAAATGGATTGATGGGTGTTGAGGCGGTTGTGTTCTTTGATCCCAAGACCTCTTGGGAATTTGAGCTGCGCCGCAAACGCGGGGCGCATCTTTTCTCAAAGGTTCGCTATCTCGCAGCCCAGATGGAAGCTTATCTCACTGACGATCTTTGGCTCATGAGTGCACGCAAAGCCAATGCGAATATGACGCGTCTCACGACTGGATTGCGCGATCTGGCAGGAACTGAATTCCTTGTAGAGCCCGAGGCAAACATGGTGTTCGCGAAAATGCCTCGCGCGACGCACAGACGTTTGCACGATGGTGGGGCTGTCTATTATCTCATGGATGGTGACTTAGAGGGAGATGACCCGAACGAGCAACTTTTGTGCCGTTTCGTCTGTGATTGGTCGATTTCTGAACCGCAGATTGATCAATTCATCGCCCTTGCTGTTGGCTAATCATCTGTAAAACTTCACGCGCCACGGCCTCTGGTTTTGTTAAGGGAACCATGTGACCACCACCCGGGATGCACACGCGCGTCGCATTAGGAATTCTACGCGCCAAGCCATCGCACACACTGTTCATCGCCGCCTCCCCCTGGCCACCATCAATGATCAGCGTGGGTGCTTTGATCGCCTCGAGCTTGTGCGTGCCAAGCAAATCATATGGGTCTTCGTTCACTGCGCGCGAACCTGCACCGATCAAAGGAATACGCTTGATAATTGCGTTTTGGCCTTCTTCTGGCAGGCTCTCCCACGGGCGCCCATCGCCATAAAGTTTCGTGAACATCTGCGCCGCCTTAGCGTGCTCGCCATCCGCTAAAGCTCGATAAAACCCGCTCATCACGCCCATTAAACGCTCCATGGCCATCGGGTTGTCTCGCTTGGCAACTGCCATCATGACTGGTTCTATAAGAGCTAAACTGCGCACCATTTCAGGCCGCTCCACCACCAAACGCAGCGCGACGGTCCCACCAAAGCTATGCCCGATCACATCCATCGGTTCGCTTAAAAGATCCAAAGCCATATCAGTCACGCGATCTTGCAGATCACCGTCATAGCCCCAATCTGCCGCGCGCCCATGGCCCGGCTGATCAAACCCGGTCAGGCTCAGTGTACCACCAAGGGCTGCACCCATCTTTGTGTACGCACCGCCATGACCAAGCGAGCAATGCAGCAAAAGACCCTTCCGCGGGCCAAAGCCATAACTGCTTAGGTTGCTGGGATGTCCTGCAAGAACACGCTTAACCACGGTTTAGAGATCGCCAGACAGGTAGGCGTCCAGATCGTCCAAACGATCCTGCCCCCAGAACCGTTGATCATCGTCGGTGACATAAAATGGCGCGCCGAAAGCGCCCGCGTTCATCGCATCTTCCAAGTTCGCGGCGTAGGTTTCCGCAGAACTTAGCATGTCCTTATCAGCGATTGACGCATCAAATCCCGCTTCAACCAAACACGCGCGCACAACCTCGTCTTGCGACACATCTTTGTCATCCACCCAGATTGAACGTCCAAAGGCCTGCATCAACTTGCCCATATCACCGCCGCCCTCTTTGCTGGCAGCAATAATCGCATAGCACGACGGTGCGGCGTTCATCGGCCAATGAGCAGGCTCCATGTTCAAAGGCAACATCGCCTTCTTTGCTTGGCGTGGCAATTCCTGCGCACGGTAGCTTATCTTGTTCGGATGACGATCTTTCGGCAATTGCCCACCCGTGCGCATGAAAAGCGCCGGCAGGTCGAGCGGTTTATAATTCACGCTCTTGCCATGTTTCGCAGCAATCTCTTCAAGACGGGTGCCAGCAAGATAGGCATAGGGCGAAAGCGTCGAAAAATAGTAGTCGATATGTGGCATCTGAGGTCTCTCCAAGGGCTGACTGCTTTGCCGAACGGTATCCTCGTGTTAAGTCGTATTCAACCTCGCGATTCTCCTCTGCTGACCCTAACCGCGAGCTGGCTGCCAAGGACCAAATTAATGCCCAATCTCACCGATCCCAAGCTCATTTCTGGTAATGCAAACAAGCCGCTCGCAACCGCGATCGCCCGCCGCATGTCGATGCACCGCGGGATGAGTGTCGACCTTGTCGATGCGCGTGTTGAACGCTTTAACGACGGTGAAATCTTCGTTGAAATGTATGACAACGTGCGCGGAGAGGATGTCTTCATCATTCAACCGACCTCCAACCCTGCCAACGACAATCTGATGGAATTGCTGATCATGTCGGACGCGCTGCGTCGCTCATCTGCTCAGCGAATCACGGCCGTAATTCCATACTTCGGCTACGCCCGTCAGGATCGCCGCACGAAAGCGCGCACACCCATCACTGCAAAGCTAGTGGCCAATATGCTAGTCGAGGCGGGTGTCGAGCGTATCCTCACAATGGATCTGCATGCGGCTCAAATTCAAGGCTTCTTCGATATTCCCGTCGATAACCTCTACGCCTCTCCGATCTTCGCACTCGATATCATGACGCATTTCAAGGATCAGATGGATGACGTGATGATCGTGTCACCCGATGTGGGCGGCGTGGCACGCGCACGTGAATTGGCCAAGCGGATCAACGCGCCTTTGTCTATTGTCGACAAGCGCCGTGAAAAGCCCGGCGAAATCGCTGAGATGACAATCATCGGTAATGTGGAAGGCAAAACTTGCATCATCGTCGACGACATTTGCGACACTGCTGGCACGTTGTGCAAAGCAGCGGAAGTGTTGCTAGAGAATGGTGCGAAGGAAGTGCATTCCTATATCACGCACGGCGTCCTAAGCGGTCCTGCGGTCGAACGTGTCACAAACTCCGTGATGAAGTCCTTGGTGATCACCGACACGATTGAAGCGACCGAGCCTGTGCTTGGCGCACCAAATATTCGGATCGTTCCGACGGCGCCAATGTTTGCCCAAGCGACGCTGAATATCTGGAACGGCACGTCCGTATCATCCTTGTTCGACGTGGACACGCTTGGCCCAATCTACGAAGGGCTCTATTCAGTTTAGAACGCTCAAAGGGCTGTGCGATGCAAACTTGGGAAATACATAGCTGCACCGGTAGCCCTCATTGCCGCCACGAAAACGGTTTTGCGGAGTTTGATCGCAAATTCTATTTATTCGGCGGGCTACGCATCTAGGCCGTAGACATCTTTGATCCTGCGACGAACACGTGGAGTCATGCCTACCCTCTCCCAATGGAGATCCATCACTTCCAGCCCGTGCGCGCCAGGGACGAGCTTTGGTTGCTCGGTACCATGACAGGCGTGTTACCGCGTGAGACGCCGTTAGACTATGTCTACATCTGCAAACCAGCAACGGACACATGGTCAGAGGTGCCAAGCATCCCAAAGGCGCGCGTCATGGTGCGTCTGGCTGTGTGATGCATAGTGATGGCTGGATTTACTTTTCCGTTGGTGTCGTGGACGGGCATCACTAGGGCACACAGGCTTGGTTTGATCGCTTGAACCCAGAAACAAGAGAATGGTAGATCCTACCAGATGCGCCAAACAAACACGACCATGCGCCGTCTGCGATTGTTGCTGACAAGCTTTACTTCTTTGGCAGGCGTGAAACCGGTCGACATAATGGACGGATTACAAAGCACTGTTCTTTGCAGCGCTCGCAGATGTTGATGTCTATGACTTTAAGACAGGGCACTGGATGGTCCACAAAGAACCCCTGCCAATCCCGACTGCTGCTGCGTGGTACGAGGGTTTTCGACAAAAATTCACTATGTCGGCGGCGAAGCGAGGCGTTCGTAGGGATGCAGATCTTTGATGCCATTTTTGGCAAATGGTCAGTAGGCCCGTCGCACAATCCCGCGTGTCATGGCACTAATTGCTGTGTCTATGATAACCGTCTGAGGATCGCCGCAGGCAGTGGCGCGCGTGATGGAGAACCTGAATTGACCAGCATCGAAAATCTCAAGTTAGACTAAGGGCGCACGCGTTACTCAACATCCCATTCTTCGTCATCGCGCAATCCACCCATCGCGATCCATGACAAACGCACGCGCGCAACGCGAGTATCGCCCCGTGTGCGAAAAATCAGTTCGAAGCCAGTGGTAGAGATATTCTTGGCCAACACGTCCGATCGCATATTAGTGTCTTTGTCCAAATCCATCAGCGACATCAGCACATGCACAGAAGATGCCGCTTCGAATGGTTCTGAAAACACTATGGTTTTCTTGCGCTGTCGCGTGTCGCTACCCGACCACATCTTACCATCATTCTCGTAATCAGAGAACATGATGTGTTCGCCTTGGTCTATTCCAAAGAGATGACTACGAATGCGTTTCGTGTGGCTTTCACGTAAATGAACGGATTTATTCTAATAATTGGTAACATCGAATGATGCCAGTAATTTGGCAAGCCTCGAACGCTTAGGCAATAAGAAAGCCCTCCCGAAATGACGGAAGGGCCCAAATTCTAAAATCAGCGATTATTTAGTTAACGCTGATACCAAGCGCGTCACCAATTGCAACAACATCTGCTAGAGCTTTGGCTGCATCATCTACGCCTTCACTCTTTGCATCTTGCGCTTTCGCAAACGCATCTGTCGCTGCGTCCAGCATGCCTTTAAGCGTCGCTTGATCCATGTCTACTTTCGCAATCGCACGCTCGGCCAGAACGGAAATACCGCCATCACCGATCTCTGCGAAACCGCCGGTTACCACATACTCTGCGTCACCCGCTGGGCCGCTCACTTTCAAAACACCGGGGCGTAGTGTTGTGATCGTTGGTGCGTGATCAGCCATAGCTGTCATGTCACCGTCAGAGCCTGGAATTTGCACTTCGCTCACCTGCATGGATGCGAGGCTGCGCTCTGGGGAAACCAGATCGAATTGCAATGTATCCGCCATGTTCGTCTCCTTTGTAGGTGGTGCTGAGCGAGCCCAGCAACGACCAAATCAACGATTAAGCTGCGTCTGCGGCCATTTTCTCGGCTTTGGCGATCACTTCGTCGATGCCGCCAACCATGTAGAAGGCACCCTCTGGAAGGTGATCGTACTCGCCCGCGACAACCGCTTTGAACGACGCGATAGTGTCTTCCATTGGAACCTGAATACCATCAGAACCCGTAAAGACCTTTGCAACGTCGAACGGCTGAGACAAGAAGCGCTCTAGCTTACGTGCACGAGACACGGCCAGTTTGTCCTCTTCAGACAGTTCGTCCATGCCAAGAATGGCAATGATGTCCTGAAGCGATTTGTAGCGCTGAAGAACCTGCTGAACGTCTGTCGCAACCTTGTAGTGCTCGTCACCGATGATCAGTGGGTCAAGCAAACGCGATGTGGAACCAAGTGGGTCAACAGCCGGGTAGATGCCTTTCTCAGAGATCGAACGATCCAGAACCGTTGTCGCGTCGAGGTGCGCAAAGGATGTCGCCGGAGCCGGGTCAGTAAGGTCGTCCGCTGGAACGTAAACCGCTTGAACCGATGTAATGGAACCATTCTTCGTGGAAGAAATACGCTCCTGCATCGCGCCCATGTCGGTCGCAAGTGTTGGCTGGTAGCCAACCGCAGAAGGAATACGGCCAAGAAGGGCGGAA
>Ga0209199_1000655_pt1 | contig 47200 bp, 53 predicted proteins | sample COGITO_mtgs_1105_7_FD_184805 | JGI IMG/M metagenome (GOLD analysis project Ga0209199, IMG submission 184805) | Pelagic marine microbial communities from North Sea - COGITO_mtgs_110523 (SPAdes) (version 2) | ecosystem: Environmental > Aquatic > Marine > Epipelagic ... | reverse complement strand
ACGTACATGGCGATGCGTTCGAACGCCAGCTGATGCCCCGTCCAGGAGTTTTCTTCCCAACCGAAACGGCGCTCATCGACACTGACCGTCAACTTGCAACCAACGGGATCGCCACTGCTTATCACGCCATCACGCTGGGATGGGAGCCGGGGCTACGCGATGTGGCACGCGGCCGCGAACTTATGCAAGCCATGCGCGATCTGGCCGCGCGGCTGACCGTGGAAAACCGCGTGCAGCTTCGGTGGGAAACCTTCGCGTTCGAGGCTTTGGACGTGATCGAATGGGCGCTTGCGGGGCCGCTATTGCCTTCCGTGGCATTCAATGACCACACGTCTATGACCATGCGGGCCTATGACGTCCCTATCCAGGACCGCGCTTTTGAGCTGTCCCCGGATTTTTCAATCGCGTCTCTAGACGACGCGCGCATGAAAAAGCGCACCGCTTCCAAAGCCCATCGCGCAGGGCTGAGCGAGGAAGACTATATCGCGCTCCTGGGCCAGGTCTGGGATCGGCGCAGCGAGGTGCCGGACGCGATAGCATCGGTTGCACAGATGGCCCGTACAGCGGGAGCGCCCATGCTAAGCCACGATGATACACGGGCGGAAACCCGCACCTATTTCCGCGAGCTTGGCGCAGGAGTGGCGGAATTTCCGATGGTGATTGAGGCAGCAGAAGCGGCCCGCAAAGGTGGTGATCCGATAGTCTTTGGCGCGCCGAATGCCGCCCGTGGAGGGAGCCATATAGGCTCGCTTGGTGCGGGTGACATGGTGGAGGCCGGTCTGTGCGATGCGCTAGCTTCGGATTATTTCTACCCCGCCATGCTGGCCGCAATTGCCAAGCTTGACGCAGAGCGCCGCGCGGATCGGCTTGCGCTTTGGTCGCTCGTCTCATCTGGCCCCGCGCGCGCAATGGGTTTGCCCGACCGGGGCGACATCACTGTTGGCAAGCGCGCGGACCTTGTTCTGGTGGATTGGCCCGACGGCTCTGTCCCAGCCATTCAGGGGACATGGGTTGCGGGCCGTTGCGCCTATCGCGGTATACCGGCTGGATGAACCTGCCAAGACTGAACCGCGATTATATTCCTGCCATTGGACTCGGCGTAACCCAGATCATGGGGTACGGGACGTTGATGTACGCCTATGCGGTGCTCTTACCAGAAATGGCAAGGGATCTTGGACTGACCCTGTCAGAGGTATTCGGCGTTCTATCGCTGGGCCTTTTCTTTGGCGGCCTGGTCTCACCCATTGCCGGAAAACTGGTGGACCACTGTGGCGGTCGCTGGGTGATGACACTGGGCTCGATCGTGGCCAGCCTTGCGCTGATGGCGATGAGCCAAATTGAAGGGCGGATCGGGTTGTTTGTGCTGATCCTGGTGGCCGAAGGCGCGGGCATGTTCGTGCTGTATAATGTAGCCTTTGCCAGTGTGGCGCGACTGGATCTAGGCGTTCCGCCCCAACGCTCGATTTCTGTCATCACGCTGTTTGGCGGGGTCGCCTCGACTATTTTCTGGCCGCTGACTCTCGCGCTGTTTAACCGGTACGGTTGGGAAACAACATGGGTGATCCTCGGCTTCAGTGCCTTGCTGATCTGCACGCCGATCCACTTCTTTGTCTTGCGCGGGCCTGAACGCGAAGCCGATTCACCCAAGCCTGACAATGCGCCGGACTGGCCCGAACTGACCGGACACCTGCGCAAGCAGGCAATGCTGTGGATGGTCGTTTCTTTCATTTTTTCAGGCTACCTGATGGGCGCTGTCATGACACTTTGGGTGACCAATGTTCAGGACTTGGGCCATACGGCAGCTATGGCAGCCTTCGCCGGTGCCGTCATCGGCCCGTTCAAAACCGTGGGCCGATTTTTCGAAATGGTGGTGAGTCGCAGCATGTACCCGTTGGTGACCTATGCGCTTAGCCTCGGCCTGATGTTTTCTGGCTTTGTCGTCCTGTTGATCTTCGGATTTACGTTAACTGGACTACTGCTTGCGGCAGCACTTTACGGAATGGGCGACGGGATCAAAACCATTGCGCGCGGTACCCTGCCTTTGGCGCTATTCGGTACCAAAGGTTACGGTGCACGACTGGGGTGGATCTCCTTCGTGCAAATGGGGATCAACGCCTCCGCCCCTTTTGCTTTTGCATGGACCACACAAACCTACGGCGGCTGGTGGTCTTTTGCTGTCATGGCCCTGTGTCTTTGCTGTGCCATCGCTACCTATATGTTTATTCCCGACCCAAGGACCCACAGACATGACCCCGCTCAAAATAGGCGCCTGCCTGAAAACATCTGAGATTGCAGACCACCGCGATTGGCTGTTTGATGCCGCCCGCGATATCGAACTACAGGATTTCATGTCCCATGTCGCGCTAACCACCGGATTCGACGATCGCATTGCCGCCGCCAAGACGGCGCTTGATGGGCATACTGGACGCCTTGGCATTCATGGGCCCTTTGAAGGTCTGGATATCGACAACAAAGACTCGGAACTGCGCCCGATCATTACTGCGCGGTTCCTCAAAGCTCTCGAGGCCGCTGATCGGATCGGCGCGCGCCAGATGGTCCTGCATTCCCCTTACACGGCTTGGTATCAGAACAACATCTTCAGCTTTCCGGGCTACGCCGAAAGCAAGATTGGCCGCATCCATCAAATTCTAGACCCCGTCGTGCGCGCAGCCGAAGACATGGGCATCACTCTTGTGATCGAAAACATTCAGGACGTTCGCCCAGAAACACGTCGCGAGATGGTGGATAGCTTTGGCTCACAAGCAATCGCACTTTCCATCGACACCGGGCACGCTCAGTTAGCCCGTCGCATGTCTGGTGCCCCGCCCGTCGCCGACTTTATCACTGATGCCGGTGCGCAGCTTGCCCATGTCCATCTGCAAGACGTCGATGGCCATGCCGACCGCCACTGGGCCCCGGGGGAAGGGGAAATCGAATGGACTGCCGTTTTTCGCGCACTAGCGACAATCAAGAGCGCCCCGAATCTGGTGCTTGAACTGCGCAACAAGGCCGACATCCCTAATGGCTTCAAATCCCTGAGTGATCTTGGTCTGGCAGTTTGAGAAGGGCCAATCCGAAAATAGAAACGTATTGTACATGACAGAGATCCCACTTCTTCACACCAGCCGCCTGAAGTTGCGTCGAATGACGTTTGAAGATTGGCTGCCTTATGCCACTTGCATGCAATCCGAGCGCGCAAAATACATGGGCGGCCCGTTTACGACCACAGCCGCTTGGGGAGTGTTTTGCTCCGATCATGCGCAATGGGATTTTTGCGGCTGCGGTGCCCTGATGATTGAAGATCGGCAAACGGGTCTACGCCTTGGACAGGTCGGGATTAATTCCGGGCCACTTTTCCCAGAACATGAACTGGGCTGGCTGGTTTTCCCCAAAGTCGAAGGACAAGGCATCGCCTTCGAAGCCGCCACAGCATTGCGCAACTGGGCACAACAGGCGGGGGCATTTCGTTCTCTCGTAAGTTATGTCGACCCTCAAAATGAACGCTCGCGCAGACTAGCTGAGCGTTTAGGCGCGACTCAAGATGACACTGCTGCAAAGCCGGACCCAACAGACATCGTCTATCGACACTTCTGACGAAATTCGATTTTAACCAAGCTGCATAGGTTGCCTTTAGGACATCTCGGTGACCAGCAAGGCTCGCTCAATGCTCATCTTCAACGCTTGCAGAATCATATGACACCGAAATATCGTCATCCTAGTGTTACAAACTATGGCTGGGGGGCCCTATGGCGGATTACATTGCTGAACTCGACGAAATGCAAAATATCGCTGCTGTTTGGATCAAAGAGAAGTCGGCGCGGGGGCCAAGTGTTTTTGACCCAAAAAAACATATCTTTGATGCCAACAGGCCATCGGGATATTTTGGCGCTCCTAGAGAAAAAATCATGAACTGGATCGCTGACACTCAAGAGCAGAATCGACTGTTGCGTTGACGCAAGCCTACCCATTGTTCGTAACTCTGAGGCGCAACGTAACGGCTGTCGGCATCCAATGCGGCGCAACCGCAATTTCGTCTCGTGTTGCGCCTATGCGATCGGCAAGTCGCAGAGAACGTTGATTTTTGTTCTCTATGCGGATCAGCATTTCAGCAAAAGAGTCAACCTTGGGGACATGCGCAAGGTAGGCAGTTACGGCTTCAATAGCATAACCCTTTCCTTCATATGCATCCTCCCAGATCGTCCACGTCATTTCGGGCGGCTCGGCCGTATCAATCTGAAGCGCACCAACATGACCAATAGGCTGACCAGTTGATTTGAGCGTCATGACATAGCGTCCGAACCCCCGCAGTCGCCAGTGCCCGACCATGGCGCAAAGCTTCTCAAAGGCTTTTGCAGAGTCGAAGGGGCCACCCACGAACTGACTGCGCAGGCCACCACAATACGCAACATAAGCAGGCAAATGGTCCGTACAAGGAAGCACCAGGTTCATACGTTCTGTTTGGATGATGGGTCCTGTCATGGCGTGCTCCCGTCGCTCATAAGTCTATCCGGTAGAGGGCGTCTGTATGTCCGCCGATCTGTTCTGGCGTGATAAAGGTCTTCACATATCGTCCCCCCGCCGCTTTGATCACACCAATCGACGCCGTGTTGTCGGGATCTACCGCTAGATCGACCCGTTGCAATCCAACCTCGCGTGCGATTGGCAGCATCTCCTTCAGCGCAGCAGTTGCCAACCCTTCGCGGCGCCGCCACGGCACGACCGCATAGCCAACATGCCCCAGGCATGTCGGTGACAGATCATCAGTGTCGGATTGCCAACGCAGGGCAATGCTTCCGCAAAAGCCGTTTGCCCATATCCATCTTTTCAAGCTTGGTAACCGAGGCACCGACGACCCATCAGGCAGGATCACAGGCGGGCCTTGCCCTTGAAGGTCTTCCAGCCTGCTCAGAAACGTCCTAGGACATTTGGTAATTTCGGCCAGTTCCTCCTGCGCGGCGTCTGGGCGCAGATTGTCTGGAGACCATCCCATGGACAGGGCCGCACAATACACATCAAGGTGTTCCATCGCAGGCCGGACAAGACAGCCCATCTTACGAGTTGCCTCACCAAGCATAAGACAGACCTGATATGACAAATGGAACCGGCAGACTAACCAGAATTCGCAACAGGGTCGCACGCCGCCCCATAAAGGATAACTCATATGCAAAAATCTTAGTCGTAGAGAACAACGACCATGAAGTGACATAGGCGATGGCGGCAACAGGTGAGGCCCCGGTTTTCAAAGCGGCAGCCGCGATTGCAAAACTGACAAAGGCTCCGCCGGGTGTCAGAGGACCTAGGACAACGGCCATCAGAACGGCGGCGATACCGGCCTCCTCCCCCAGCAATTGCCTCACCTCGTTCTCAGGCAGAAGTTCTGCAAAAAAGCCTGCGCCCAACAGGGCAATCAGCACACGCGGCGCGGTAAAGAGGAACGTGTCAATCGACGCCAGATATGACGCCAACCGCCACTCTCCATTGGGAAGTTTCAACCACAACAAAACCGCAGCAGCGCCGATGACAAAGGTCCCGATGATGATGTTCATTTGCGCACCTGCAAGAATGTTCGGACGGCCAGTCCCAGCAGGATCGGAACTGGAAGGCTGAGAAGGTAGCGGGTCCAGACCAGATCAGCGGGAAGGAACGAAAATTCCCAGATCAGGGTGCGGTTCAGGCCCAGAAGGCTCCACCCGGAAATGAATGCGATCATAGCACCCAGGTCTGCCCCGGCGACACCCAGGCCTGCGGCGATGGGAAAGGTCATCATTGGTCCGCCGGGTATCGCGGCACCGCAAAAAGCCGCAATCAACAGCCCACGCAAACCGCTTTCCCTGCCGATGAGTCGGCCGACGTGTTCTTTTGGCAGCATCAAGGGCAGCGTTGCCGCGATAAAGATCCCTGCTGCGATTTTGGGCGACAAGACAGCGAGAAAGGTAAAGGTATCGGCGACAATCTCAAGTGCGCGTCCTGCCCCCGACGAGAGAAAAACGGCGATCCCTGCAAGAGCCGTAAAGGCAGACAAAACCAGAAGACTGCCGTCAATGATCTGTCGTTTCTTTCGGATTGGTGGCGGATCAGCCTCGGTATTTTTCAATGAAGGCATCAATGTCGAGTGTCCTGATATCGGGCAGCGCCTCTTTATACGTCTTGTGGGACCAGTCCCAAACCGCAATCTCCATCAGGGCATCTGCTTGCTCTTGCGTGAACCGTCGTTTGATTTCCCGCGCGGGCACACCGCCCACGACCGTATAGGGCGCTACGTTCCTCGTGACCACAGCGCCCGCGCCAATCACGGCGCCGGTGCCTATGGTCACGCCTGCGGTCACGGTCACGCCGTGGCCGATCCAGACATCATCCCCGATGGTGACCCAATCGGCCTTGCGCCACTCAAAGAATTCATGGTCGTCCTCGCCAAGACCATAAGCCTCGGCCCGATAGACGCTGTGATGCTGCACTGCACGCCATGTGGGGTGATTGCCCGGATTGATCCGCGCCGCGTTGGCAATCGAACACATCTTGCCAATTGAGGTCCAAACCACGTGGCAGTTCTGGGTAATATAGGACCAGTCCCCCATAGATCCTGACTTTAGCGTCGTTCCGCGGCCCACCTCGGTCCAGGCACCCAGTTTGAAATTCACAACACTTGCGCCGTCGTCAATACTCGGCGTCTCGCTAAGGGGGTGTTTCGATCCAGAACCGCTCATTTCGCGCCATCCCATTTGCCGATCACTTTGCTGCGGATCAAACCTGATAGCCAATCAATGATATAAACCATAACAATAATCAGGAAGATAATTGACCATGCTTCGTCCCATTTGTAGGCGGCGATCCGGTCTGACAACAAAAATCCGATGCCACCCGCACCCACAATGCCAAGTATCGTGCCCGATCTGACGTTGGATTCGAAGTTGTAAAGCAGGATTGAGAGGATCACCGGATTGACCTGTGGCGCGACAGCGAAGCGGATTTGCTGCAGCCGCGATCCTCCAGAGGCTTTGACACCTTCCACAGGCTTTTCCGAGGTGTTCTCAATCGCTTCCGAGAATAGCTTTGCAAAGGTGCCAATCTCGCTCACGGCGATAGCCAAAATACCGGGCAACGGCCCAAGCCCGAAGGCGCGAATGAAAATCAACGCAAGGATCAGAGTCTCGAACGCGCGGATCACATCGAAACCGCGCCGCACCGTTAGGCGCAGAATGCTTTTCTTAATTATATTCTTTGCCCCGAGCAGCGACAACGGCAGGGCAAAGATCGCCCCTAGCACCGTCCCGAGAAAGGCAATTGCAAGGGTTTCCCCCAATCCGTTCAATATCTCGGCAAAGTCCGCCCAATTGTCCCACACATGCGGTGGGAACATAAACGACAGCACGCGGCCGAAACGCCCTAGCCCTTCCCATATCCGAAGAGGCGACATGTCAAAGTCATAGAGGCACCAGCAGAATAGACCGATGAGAAACGTCCAAAGCGCGTAGCGGCGAATGCGCACTGGCAGCGGCGCCTGAAACGCCAATGGCACTTGCGCGCGGGCAGCTTCGATCTGAGATTGCGTCAAATTCATGATGTCCGTTCCTCCATGCCGATCACGCGGTGGCGCAGTTTTTCTGACCCGTAGTCAATGATCATCACGGTCACAAAAATGATGACAAACAAAGCGGACAGGTCTGTGTATTCCTGAAAACTCATGGCGATACGGAATTCCTGGCCTAGACCACCCGCGCCCACATAACCGATAATCGACGAGGCACGGACGTTGATCTCGAACCGAAGCAGGGTATAGCTGATGATGTTCGGCAGAACCTGCGGAACAGCGCCGTAGCGAATCTGGTCGAACCATGACCCACCTGCCGCCTTCACCCCTTCCAGCGGGCGCATGTCGATGTTTTCGTTCACCTCAGAGTAAAGTTTCCCCAAAGCACCGGTTGCATGCAACCCAATCGCCAGAACGCCGGCCATGGGCCCTACGGAAAAACAAAAGACGAAGATAAGCGCCCAGACCAGTTCAGGCACTGTACGGGCAATTTCAAGATAGCGGCGCGTGATCCAAAGCACCGATTTGTTAGGCGCTAAATTGCGGGACGCAGGAAATGACAGAACGAACCCGCCAATCACACCTAGTACCGTGGCCATAAAGGCGATCAGGATCGTCTCGAAAAGTAGTTCCAGCCAGATCTTCCAGCGCCAGAACCAGTTGCCAAGGTCCGCGCCAAGGGTATCCCAACGCACAATGGGGATCGTTTGCTCGATGAATTCGCCCAGTCGCGGGATGCCTGCAGAGATGATCCAGCGCCATTCGCGCGATCCGTCCTGCATCGTCACCTGCGTGACCTTGAAAAAATCGCCAATCCAGCTTGTCAGTGCGAAGACGATCAAAAATAAAACGGTGCCGATTGCCCAGCCAATGCGCATGCGGCGGCGGCGGTTTTCAAAATCAACCTCGAATTGCGAGATCGGCGACGCGGCGATGGCGATATCTAATGGGTCTGGATCAGCGGTGGCGGTCATGTCCGTCCCTCGGCTCTATGCTTGGGGGTACCTATGACACAGCCCGTGCCATGGGTATTGGATGAGATAGGCGTCGAGTGGGGCCTTTGCCCCACCCTGCTTTTTCTGGATCAGGAACCGGAACGGCGCTCTTGCTTGATCCATTCGCGCATCTCAACAATCCACTCATAACGCTCTGCGTTGACACGCATAAAACCTGTATCGGGATTAGGGTCTTCGGCGGTCCACGAAGAATAGAGTTTATAGCCCTCGGGGTCTGCCGTAGGGAAGGCTTCGATCGCAGCGGTAACATCTTCGATCAGGGCTTCTGGAAGGTTGCCGCGGAACGTCCAGGGACCAGATGTAATCTCGGGGCTTTCCCAGATTTTGCAGACCAGACCGGCATCGATCATTCCTTTGTCTTCCATACGCTGGAAGACACCGTCCGCATCATTGTTCTGATAGGTTGCGGCTGTATCAAACGTCCCATTCACGACACCTGTCACACCTGCTTCGTGGCTGCCAGAAAACGTGACGGTGCCAAAATGCTCTTCCGGCTTGAAACCTTCAAGATTGACCATATTGAAATAGGGCACGGCGTAGCCCGATGTGCTGTCAGGGTCGGCAAAGGCATGAACCTTGCCCGCTGCATCCTCGAGGTTTTCAATACCGCTATCGCAGCGCGTCACAACGATAGAATAATAGCCTGTGCTGCCGTCCATTTTTTCAGATGTTAGCGTTGGTACGACGCCTCCATTCGTGGCGGTATAGGCCGCCGCATAGGACGAAGAGCCGAGCCGCGCGATTTCAATCTGGTCAGCGGCAAGTGCCTGGATCACACCATCGTAGTTGCCTGCTGTGAAGATCTCGACTTCGACACCAAGCGTCTCGGCCAGATAAGCGCGCAATGGGTCATTGCGCATAATACGGTCCTGCTCGTTCTCGCCGGACAGGATGCCGAATTTCAGAACTTGATAGTCATCCTGCCAACCCTCGGCGAGGGCAGAAGACGCGACCAGCAAGGCCAGAGCAGTTGTGGTAAAGAGTTTCATGGAGGTCTCCATTGGTTGAGTTGTTAAATGAATATTGCTCAAGCCGCGACGACAGCGCGCGCTTGGGTGGAGGTGACAGCCTCGTTGAATTCAGCGAGGCCTTTGAGCCCGTAAATTTCGCGCACAACATCGTCGGTCAGTTGTCGCGCGCTTCCATCAAAGAAGACGCGGCCGTCACGCATCGCGACAATGCGGTCACAATAAGCGCGAGCGGTATCGAGTGTATGGAGATTGACCATAACGGTTAGCCCGTCTTCGGTGTTGATCTGCTTCAACCCGTCCATCACAAGCGTGGCGTTGGCCGGATCAAGCGATGCGATAGGTTCATCCGCCAGCATAATTTTCGGCTGTTGCACCAAAGCCTTTGCAATGGCTACGCGCTGCTGCTGGCCACCCGAGAGCGTCCCCGAACGTTGCAAAGCCTGCGGGACCAGACCAAGCCGGTCGAGAGCTTGAATAGCCATCGCGCGCTCTTCATCGGTAAACCGCATCGCCATAGAGGATAGAAAGCCGTGTTCGGCCAAGCGCCCGATCAGCACATTTGTCAGAACATCCAATCTGTCCACCAGATTGAATTGCTGAAAGATCATCGCACAATCGCGCCGCCAAGCACGCAAAGCCTTGCCCTTCAGGGACGTCACTTCGGACCCCTGAAATGAAATCGACCCCGCAGTGGGGTCGACCAAACGATTGATCAATCGCAACAACGTGGACTTACCGGCGCCTGACCTTCCGATCACGCCAACAAACTGCCCCGGCTCAATTGACAGTGTCACATTATCAACCGCCGTGGTGTCTCCAAATGTCCGCGTTACACCAGACAGGATCAGATTCTCAGTCATATAGGCCCCCTAAAAAACGGATGATTCTATTCATCCGAATGAATATAAGGACAGCCTATCGACGCTTTATGGCAATTAGTTAAACGTTCTGTAAATTCTCTTTGACAATTTCGACGGGCCCCTTTGATGGCAGATCAAGGGTGCCGTTGGCGTAGATTTTTTTCCCCTGGCGCAGCGTCAAAGCCACGTGGCCATCGGGATCAATGAGTGCCAAATCCGCACGTTTTCCGACCGTGATGTCTCCCCGATCTGTTAAACCAAGCGCCTTTGCAGGGTTGGCCGTCGCGAGCCTTGCGGCACCCGCCAAACCGTTCGGATCTTGTTCTGCCAACGCCATAATGGCCGGTAGAATCGACGCAGGGTGATAGTCCGCCGCCAGAATCGACAGCAACCCCGCCGCATGCGCATCACGCGCAGACAAGTTGCCAGAATAGCTTTGGCCGCGCATTGCGTTCGGAGCACCCATAGCAATCATCAGACCGCGCGCGGCTGCCGCCTCGGCAGCCTCAATTGTCACAGGAAATTCGCTGATCACGGCGCCGATATCCGCCATCAGATTTGCTTTCGCGACCGTATCGTCGTCGTGGCTTGCCATTGCAACGCCATGGCTCTGGCACAGGCGCGAAACGCGTTCGAGGTTATCGAGAACCTGATCCGCCGGAACAGAGGCGGCGATCCTTTCTTCGATCTGCACGCGCGCCTCCTCCATAGACACACCTTGACCATGGCTTCGGTAGGCGATGAGCTTTTCAAGGTCACGGTACTGGCCCTGCCCTGGCGTGTGGTCCATCACCGACACAAGATCGACAGCGCCAGAGCTGAGCAGCCCGTCGAGCGCCGCAATGGCATCAGTATAGGTCACATCGAACCGGGCATGAATCCGATGATCAACGCGCAGCCTTTCGATATTGTCTTTGAGCGCGCGAATGATCTGAGACGTATGCTCAAAAGAGCGTCGTTCGTTGTCTTTGGCTGTACGCGAAAAGGACACACCCGCATAGGCTGTTGTTACACCAGATGCCGCGAGGCGAGCATCCAAGTGCCCGATTGCAACCTCCATTGGGAAATCGACACGCGGGCGGGGCTCCAGCTCTAACTCGATCATATCACCGTGCATGTCGATGAACCCAGGGAATAACCGATGTCTAGGTGCGCGCACACTGTCCTTAACCGGCCGCTCTGAAATCTCGGCGATCAGGCCATCTTGAACGCGCACCGCGCCGTTCTGGATAAGTCGGTCTGGCAGGACGATGGAAATATCAGACAACCACATCTTCACGCTCCTCTTGGGATTGGGTTTCTGGGGTCAAATCAATCTCTCGGTTGATCAACTGGGCCACGTCGCCCGGGTGGTGAAACACACCAATCATCGCGGTACCCTTGGCCTTCAACTCCGCCAGACGATCGATCAGCGCCGCGCGGGCAGAGGCATCTAGCGAGGCGGTCGGTTCATCCAGCAACAAAAGCCGCTGCGGCAGGATCAGCGCCCTTGCAAGGTTCACCTTCTGCTGCTCGCCACCGGAGAAAGTCGTGGGATAGGCCGCCCAAAGCGCACGTTTAACACCGAAGGCATCAAGCCAGTGCCGCGCTTCTTCCAACGCCTCGCCCGCCGCAACGCCAGACAGGCGCAAAGGTTCGGCCACCAAAGCCTCAGCGCTAACGCGCGGTCGCGCGGTCAGGAATTGGGTGACAAAACCGACTTCGGTCTTGCGAAGAAAGCTGACATCTACATCTGCCGCTCGCGCCAGATCGATCACACCATGAGACGAGTGAAACAGAATTTCGCCACTGCCGGGCAAGTATGATCGGTAGAGCGTGCGCAGCAGCGTTGATTTGCCAGCCCCGTTGCGCCCTTTCAACAGAAGGAACTCGCCTGCATGAAGCTGGAACGAGATGCCGGCGAAGGCAGCCATCTTTGTGCCCAAATGGTGCATGGTGAACCCTTTGTCGAGGTCGCGAATATCCAGAACAAGTGTCATAGTTTTGCATGTACCAATTGTTGCGTATAACTGTGTTGTGGGTCCTGAAAGACCTGATCGACCAGCCCCTGTTCGACCACTTGACCATGGCGCATCACCATAACCCGATCAGACAGCGTCTGGATGACACCAAGGTCATGACTGACGATAACCATGGTAATCTGTCGCTCTTGCTGGAGCCGTTTAAGTGTGTCGAGGACCAAGGCCTGCACGCTCACATCAAGGCCTGTCGTCGGCTCGTCCAGCAGCAAAAGCGCAGGTTCCAGCGCGATAGCTTTGGCCAATTGCACGCGCTGTTGCATGCCCCCCGACAGCTCGCTCGGCGGGGCGTCCATGCGTTCCAGCGGAAATTCCGACGCATCCAGCGCATCGCGGGCTTTGTCGCGCAGCACATTAAAACTGCGCTCGCCCGCGACAAGCAAGCGTTCCGCCACGTTGCCCGAAGACGAGTGGTTCATCAGCAGACCAAGATGCGGGTTCTGATAGACGATCCCGATCTGCGTGGCGCAGAGCATCCGGCGCGCGTAGCGGTCCAGATCAAAAAGGTTCCCCTGAACATCCGGCAAGTCGAGCGAATAGCTGCCCGCGTCCGGAACCTCCTCAAGATTGAGGCAGCGCAAGAACGTTGACTTGCCTGAGCCACTTTCACCAACGATGCCAAGCACCTCACCGGGATAGACTACCGCCGACACGTCACGAAGTGCACGCACGTCGCCGTAGGATTTGCACACATTGCGCGCCGTCAAAAGTGGCTTTGTGTCGACAAATTGGGGGGCATTCAATGTCACCACCGTCATACCATCTCTCCGCTTTTGTACCAGGTTTCACCGACTTGTGCAGCCTCGCCATCGCGGCAGCGGATGGTTTTGACACCCAATTCGCTATCAGATACCTCATAGGTAGACGTCCCGTCACCCTGCGGGATCTCATTCATAAAGAACCCGCGCGCACCAGACCGTGAACAGGTCAGTGCTGCGTGCTCCTCAACGCGGTAAGGGACATCGTCAAACACAAGCGGTTCAACCCGCGTATAGGGGGGCACCGCGTGCAGGCGTTTTTCACGTCCAGCAGACAAGATCGTCAGGTGCGCAGCCATATCCATCTTGGGCACGTCCCAGCGCGGTATAGGTGACGGTGTCATGACAAAGCGACCATTGACGAGGCTAGGATAGCTGGCCCCCTGCATGACGCGGCCCGACCGCACGATTTGTTCGTACAGCTGCAACCACATACGCCCGTAATCTGCGTCTGCATGCATTTGCCGCGCAATAGACATGTTAGGTTGCACCGGGCGAAGTGGTTCGGGATTGGGCACCTGCAGCACAAGGATTTGATCCTCGCGCAGTTTTTCCTCAGGAATGCGGTGACGCGATTGGATCAGGTCAGCCTCAAGCGTATTCATTGTCGTTGGCGCACCTGACACCCGCGCCAGAAACTTGCGTATCGAGGCGGCATTGACGCTGTCATCTGCGCCCTGATCGATCACTTTCACCTGCATCCCAGGATTGATCAGCGTGCAGGAGACCTGCAATCCCCCGGTGCCCCAACCGCGCGCCATCGGCACTTCGCGGCTAGCGTAGGGTATCTGGCACCCGGGCACGGCAATAGCCTTGAGCATCTTGCGCCGGATTTCACGCTTGGCCGAAGCGTCAAGGAAACCGTAAGACATCGGCTCCCACGTCTTGGTAAGGGATTTGAGGCTCATTCTGCGGGCTCCATCTGTGGCTTGACGTCGGTTTTTGAAACCGCGCGTTTGGCCTTGGCATCGCGCATCGCGTCTAGGCTGGATTGAAACGTCACGTAATGCGGCAACTTGAAGTGAATGCAAAAGCCGGAACTTTCCACGCCTTCGGTATGGTACAGAAAGAATTCCTCTTCGGTGGGCGATCCCTTGGGGGCGCCGTGGGCATTCAAATCCAGCGTCGCAGCGGCGATCACCTTGACCTCGTTCCATCCCAGCGTTGCGGCAAACCCTAGCCCCAGTTCTGTATCCTTCTTGGACACGACCTCGGCTTGGCTGACCTTGACCCGACCTGCGCTGAAGACCGTCCCGCACGGATGGCGCACACGGATGTCCGCCTCTGCCAAACGCAGTTCATTCACCGTCGGATGCGCCTGCCCGTAGCCGCGTTGCGCGGCATAGCCAAGCGCCAGAACGCCGCCTGTTTCAGCGCGGGCAAGGCTTTGCAGCGTATGGGCGCGTTTGGCGGGGAACAAAAGCGGCTCGCGGGTGACGTCGGGAATATCGTTGCCAATGGCGGTGTCGGTCGTTGGCGCAGTCAGCAGGTTGTTTTCTGCCTGCCATGCCGCCACAGAAGGCTGCTGCGCCGGTGAAGGCGTCGACGCGGGATCCACCGGAACCGGCTGGAACGTGGCCCCTGTCAAAACGTCGGTGGCAAGGATGCGGTGCGCGTAATCAAGCGTCGGCCCCAAGACCTGCCCGCCAGGAATATCTTTGAACGCTGCCGAGATACGACGATGCGTGAACAGACTTTCTTGTGTAACGGGCTCCGCCACTGTCAGACGCGGCTGGGTCGTACGCCACGCCCGCAACAGCAGCACCGCCTCATAAAGCTCTCCGCCAGTTTGGGCCAGCGCAAGGGCGGCAAGATCCTCGTCATACAGCGAGGATTCGCCCATGACACGGTCCACAAGATAGGGCATCGCCGTGCGGATTTCGGTCACTCGGTTTGGCGTGATCTCGCCCATTTCCGCGCGAAACAACCGTTCGGATTGCTCGATCGCGCGTTCACCGCCGCGGGTTGCAACATATGCCATTACAGCACCTCCACATGACAAGATCGCGGCAAACCCAGCACCTGCGCGCCGTCGATCAAAAACACTTCAAACCCCATGGGGTAGCGCATCAGGCGCGCCCGATTTTGCCAAAACCCATCAGGAAGCCCCGCGACCTGCACATCGACAGGTCCGTTGCAGCCCGGACCAGAGAGACGCAGATGCACGCCCTGCCCCAGCACCGCATTGCAAACCAGCGTCGCCCCTATTTCGGGGTAAAGATCAGAGCCGAGGTTGATTTGCTCAAGCGTGTCCGCATCGGGCAGGCTGTCGAAAAAGAGATGGTCGGCATGGTCTGACGCCACAAGCGCCGCTCCGGTCCGTGCAACACTCGAAGCCAGTGCGGGGTCGGCGCAGTGGGCCTTGCATTCCCGATCCAGCAACGCCTCGATCACACCAGCCTGACCTGTTTCAGGCATGTGTCGGATCAGACCTGGCCGCGACAGCGCCCACATTAGCGCGTCATAGGTAGCGTTTGTGCGGGTCTCGAAATCCGACGGGACGGGATGGGTTGTCATTAGAAGGTCTCCATGTTCACGCGGGTGGCTTCGACGCGACACAAAGTGTCGTGATCTGCAGTGGCCTGCGCGTCCGCCTCTGCCGCAAGAAAGGCCAGACACTCGGCTGTCGAAACCCCAAGCGCCACAGCGACATCAATCACGGCCATCGCCATGACTGCCTCCAGATCGCGACCTCGGCGCATGCCGTATCCGTCTTGAGTGCCTGCCGTTATGCGGGCCTCGCTCATTAAGATTTCACCCAGATGGAAATGCGTCCCTTGGGCTGTGTCACGCATGGGCAACATCACGAGACCCGTGCGATTTTCCAAAACCTCGATCTGAGGCAGATCGGCGATCAGCGGCTCGGCAAAGGCCTTTAGCCGCTCTGCATCGGCCCTCGCCAGTGTCGACAGGACCGCGTCATGGCCCCATTCTGGCAGCACGTCCTGCGCAATCGTCATATGTTGTTCTCCGTGTTAGAAATATCGAAAGTGACGCGCGCTGCGGACCAAATCACCTCGGTGTATGCGATAGGTCTACCACTCATGTCGGCATCAATGGACTGGACAACGATCACCGGCATATCCGGATGCTGTGATAACAGCTGCGCTTCATCCGCGCGGCCCGGGCGCGCGTGCATCTGTGTGCTAGCGCGTTTATAATCCGGCACGCCATAAGACGCATAGACCGCGCTCACCGAGCCCATAGCCTCTCGCCGTTCCGGGAAGTCCGCGAAGCGATTCGCGTCATGAAAGAGGGTTCCGAAAGACACTGGCACGCCATCCGCAAAAGACCGTCTTCGCGTTGCGATGACCGGTGCGCCGAGACTGATGGCCAATGCGCCTGCAATCCTGTTCGACGCTTGCAGATGCTCAGCAGACAGCATTTCGCTTGCCACATCGACCCCCTGCGCGTTCATGTTGCTCCGCATCCGAGTCCGGGCGCCGATCGCATAAGTCAGTCTTGGGCGAGATTGCACAAAGGTCCCACGCCCTTGCTCGACGCTCAGCAGTCCTTCTTTGCCCAACTCGGTCACTGCACGCCGGACGGAATGGCGCCCTGCTCCGTAACGCTGGGCCAATACCGGTTCAGTTGGTAGTCTTGATCCGGGTTCCAGCATGCCGCTTTCGATATCCTGTTTAATGGTTGCGCTAATGTCGCGCCAACGGTTTTTGATCATGGTTAAATTCATCCGAATGATTTTATGATTACATTGGGAATGTTACATCTATATGTCAGCTGCAAGGGAATTTTGCATTTGCTGGCGGGTGCAAACGAACGACTGACTATGGGCTGGTCTATTGATCGTGCGGGGCTCAATTGTCCCATTGCAGCCATCGTGCATTATGTGATTCCTGATTTGTCTCTTCAGAAATCGTAGGCGAATAATTTTCACGTAGCGGTCGAATGCAACATTTATCACGTGGAGAAACTTGTGAGATCATGGCTCTTTTCACTCCATGAAGATACTCTGCCGAATTGCCCACAATATCAAAGATATACGCCACTATCACGGACTGAGCCAAGAGGGTTTGGCTGCGAACGCTGGAGTGAGCCGTGCCCATATGGGCAGACTAGAGAACGGCGCGAATGCTGCGACGCTCAACACGATTGCGTCCATCTCGTGTGCGCTGGACGTTGACCCCTTAATTCTATTTCTACCGCGTTGGATCCCGCAGGAGGGGTTGATCTCCTTTGTGGCGACTAAAGGAGGCTACATTGACCTCACTCGAAGCTGATCTTTTTGAAGCCACACCGATTTACCGACTGGACTGCAAGACAAGCGGTGTAATTGTTGGCATTGAGTATCGTTGGAATACTGGGATGGTCGGGGTTCTCTGGCGGGACGGTACTCATGAAAATGCTGTTCGAGTGCCGATCACCAGCCACAACCAAGAACCCGGCTAACCCTTATTCACCCATATTCTCATTCATGAAAGCCCCATATTGATGGCTTACCTCACGCGCTTCCTCAAATGTCCGCGCCCGCTCTGCATCCAGACACCGAAAATACACCTGCACGTCGCGAATATAGTCCTCGAAATCCTGTTGGATCAGATCAGCATATTCGACAGCCGCAACAGGGTCGCTCGGCACAAAGGGCCGTTGCAGAGCGAGACTTGTGGCGCTGCTGGCTGAACTTCCAACCACAGCGCTCAATAGTATAACCTGCGGGATCAAATGCAGTAGCTTCATCTTTTGCCAAGAATCCTTTATATGACGCATCACGGCAAAGCCCTCGAACCGATCAGGCCGAGGGCAAATACCACATCAGAATCGCAATAATATACCTTGCGTTTCGTTAATATACTTTCGTATGTTCGTGATGTCCATGGTGGGCATGGCGATCCTACGTCTCGAGAATAGAGAAGTGTGATCGCAGTTATGAACTGGGAAGTAGAAGCACCAAATGTGGTCACTGAGGCTAGATTCCGCGAACTCGTGGAAAGCGGCTATAGCGCCGAGATCTTGTGCCAGGAATCTGCGCACAAGAAAGGCCCCAGCTATTATGGGGTCTGGATCATGCGCGCCGTCAGTGACGAGGGCGTGGAAAAGCTACTGGTCACGGCTCGAACCCGCACAACACACAACGACATCAAAATCCGTGAATTCAAAACCATCACGGGTGTTGTGTCTTTCCTTGTTGGTATCGGTTTCTCCCACGCCGATGTTCCTCTTGAAGAAGGCCAGCGCACCGCGCACAAGCTTGCAGCGGCCATCAAAGGCAGCAGCGACTAGCCTTCTGTAAGCGTTGCTTCAGGCTCTAAAATTCCACGGTAGCAACTGGTCGATGTGTTTCTGCTTATGGCCGTTGACGATGGCTGTGATGACACCGGTCAGGTAGCTATGCGGCTCGATTTTGTTCAACTTACAGGTCTCGATGAGCGACGCGAGCATGGCCCAGTTTTGGGCACCTGCATCGTGGCCCGCGAAGAGCGCGTTTTTGCGTTGCAGCGCGATTGGGCGGATCGTGCGTTCGACGGCGTTGCTGTCCATCTCGATGCGGCCATCGGTCAGGAACAGGATCAACCCGCCCCAATATTTGGCGATGTATTTGAGCGCATCACCCGTTGGTGATTTGGCAGAGACCTGCGTGCGGGCGTGATCCAGCCATGTTTTGAAGCCAGCTATCTTGGGCACAGTTTTGGCCTGACGAAGGGCCAGGCGTTCATCCGCAGATGTGCCCCGTGCCTGCGCTTCGATCCGGTAAAGGGCTGCGATCTGTTTGAGGCCCTCTTCCGCGATGGGGGCCACATTGTTATGGGTCAAATCGAACAATTTGCGACGGGCATGTGCCCAGCAATAGGCCAGTTGAATGGGTTCATTATCCCACAGATCAAGCACGCGGTTGTATCCGGCATAGCCATCCACTTGCAGGATGCCACCAAAGCCCTGCAATATCTCGGTTGCATATTTGCCCGAACGCCCGGGTGCATAAGTAAAGGCAACGCCCGGTGGTTCCGGCCCGTTCCATGCGCGATCATCGCGAGCGAGCGCCCAGAAGTATCCCTTTTTGACCTTGCCGCGCCCTGGGTCGAGCACCGGCGCAGGGGTCTCGTCCATGAAGAGTTTGGACGACGTTTTGAGATGCGCCAACAGCGCGTCATGGATTGGCCTTAACTCATAGGCCGCTTTGCCGACCCAGAACGCCAATGTGGATCGGTCAATATCGACGCCTTGGCGTGCATAGATTTGGCTCTGGCGATAAAGTGGCAGGTGATCAGCATACTTCGACACGATCACACTGGCGATGGTTGCCTCAGTCGGCATGCCGCCTTCGATCAGGCGCGGTTTTGCGGGCGCTTGGGTAACGCCAGCCTCGCACGAGCGACATGCATACTTGGGGCGGCGGGTTACAAGGACACGGAATTGGGCAGGCACGATATCCAGCCGTTCGCTGATGTCTTCGCCGATGATGTGACGCTCGGCACCACAGCCGCAGGTCACATCTTCTGGCGCAATCACCTCTTCGACGCGCGGCAGATGTTTGGGCAAGACACCGCGACCAACACGAGACTTTGGCGTCGCTGTCTTTGGCGGATCAATGACCTCGTCCTCAGCATGGACTACGGCCATCGCCGTCTCAATGTCTTCCAGTGCGAGGTGATACTGATCTGGATTGACCTTCTCGGACTTGGCACCATAGAGCGCCCGCTTGAAGTCGGCGAGCAACTTTTCCAGCCGAATGATGCGGTCTTCTTTGCGTTCAATGATGCCATCTTGGTCAACCATCTTCGCCTGCGAGGCCAAAATAATAGCCTTGAGCGCATCGATATCATCAGGAAGATCAGCAGGGAAAGTCATAGGCGATAACTACCAAAAACCACGCTGACGTGCCCGCCCAAAATGCCCCCCGAGTCATTCTGCCGCAGCTGGCGGACGGGTCTCTAATGCGGTCACGCGCCGCCAATCCAGACCCGCAAACAGCGCTTCAAATTGTGCCGGATCAAGCCGTAAAACGCCGTCTTTGATTGCGGGCCATTTGAACAAATTCTGCTCCAGCCGCTTGTAGGCCATGACTAAGCCAGTGCCGTCCCACCAGATCATCTTGAGCCGGTCCGCCCGTTTGGCGCGGAATACATAGACCGCACCATCGAACGGCTTCTTTTGCAGATGGCTTTGCACCAGAGCGGCCAAACCATCGTGCCCCTTGCGGAAGTCCACAGGCTTGGTCGCCACGAATACTTGCACCCCGTGCGACGGGTGGATCACAACGAAGCCACGATCTCGGCAATGCGCACGGCCGGTGTGTCGCCCACCAAGCGGATCGTAATGTCGCCCTTCATCACATCAAGAGTTCCGGAAGACGGGGACGGCGGGCAAACTGGGTTCAATGCTTTGGGTTCTTCAATCTGCACGGGCACAAATTCCATGCCGTCCAAGTTGGGCAAAACAAGCTTGCCCGTCCGCGCCATGCGCCGCCAATCTGAAACGCTGCTCGGTATCAAGCCATATCGCTTGGCTACCCCATTCACAGTCGCGCCCTCAATCAGCGTTTCCGCAACAATCCGGGCCTTCAGTTCCAGAGGCCAACGCCGCTTGCCATCTGAACTGCGTGGTATCCTTGCGAGAAACTCGTTCCTAGCTTCCATAGAAAAACTCCCTTCAAACTTATGAAGGGACGGAATCGCACATCAACAAACGAAGCGGTATGTGGGGTCTAAGCTGCGCTTACTCTAAGCTGCGCTTACAGCCTTCTCTTCTTTTGGCTGTTTGCTCCACCCGCAGCAGCCCAAATGGTTCTGGTCATGGAGAGCGACGGCTCGCTGACCGCCACGCAATCCCAAAACAGCTTTGCTCGGAACTACAACGACGGCGTCGGCCAAGGCTCGGCAGTCGATGCGCTCGCGATATTTGACGAGCCTGATGTTGCCCCCGCAACAGATGAAGTCCGTGCCGCGGCAAGTGCGCGACGTACCCCCCTGCCCCGTGCGGACGTTCTTTCAGCGATTGAGGCCACAGCGCTACGTTACGGTAGCCACCCCGGTCTGCGCCGCGCAGAACTCTCCGTCTCAAACTGGCTCGTTCTTTTCCGCGCCAACATAGAAATCGAAAGCGCCTATCGGCAAAGCGCAGTTTCTAGCGCAGGCGCCATTGGCCTTGGCCAATTGATGCCTGCAACCGCCCGCGATCTCGGTGTAGATCCGCGTGATCCGCTGCAGAACCTCGATGGTTCCGCCCGCTATTTAGCAATGATGCTGGAACTGTTTGGCGATCCGCGTCTTGCATTGGCAGCCTACAACGCCGGCCCCGACGCCGTGAGGCGGTACAACGGCATCCTCCCTTACCGAGAAACCCAAAATCACGTGGCCCGCGTCATGGCGGTAGTCGCTCGACTGGAAGGAACAAACCCATGAGACATTTTACCTACCTTTTTACCGCGTCATTGGCGTTGTTCTTGCTTGTCGCGGAGCCTGCACTAGCGCAAAGCATCGACCTCTCCCCGATCCAAAGCCTGCTACAGGGCATCGTCGATGCGCTTACCGGTCCGCTCGGCGTGGTCATCGCTACGCTCGCCGTGCTTGGCGTTTTCCTCAGCTGGTTCTTCAACATCATCGATCTGCGCCAAGCACTCTGGGTCCTCGTCGGCATCGCCGGTGTTGCGGCTGCCCCCACAATCGTCGCCGCGGTCTTTGCTGGTGGCTGAGCGCTCGCCACTCTTCCTCGGCCTTGTGCGCCCGCCCAAGCTTTTGGGCCTGCCCATCATGTATGCGATGGTCTGGCTCTTTGGCTCGGTGCTGCTGTTCGTGTGGGTCCAGCACATCGTGATCCTTGGGGTTGCGATCGTGCTCTATCCCGTCCTTTGGAAAGCGGCCGATTGGGACCCGCGCTTCATCGATGTGATGATGACGACGCTGCAGGAAACACCGCCCACCCGAAACCGGCAAGTTCATGGTGGGGACAGCTATGCCCCGTGATGAAACCGGCGACGAAGCTCTCGATACCCGCACTTTGACGCCGACCTGGTACGCCCAGGAAACGCGCCTCGCGCATATGCTGCCCTATGTCAGCTTGGTCGATGACCAAACGGTGCGCACGCGGGTGAACGAATTATTCCAATGCATCCGCTTGGATGGGGTCAACAGTTATACAACCGACGATGCCTACCTCGACAAGGTCACGTCCCTCTTTGCCCGTATCGTCGCCCAGCTAGGTCCAGAATTCAGCTATTATGTACATAAGGTCTCAAAGGCGATTGCGCCGGAGCTTGAACCCGTGCGCGCCAAGAGTTTTGCAGGCGAAGTGGATCGCCAGTGGCGCGAGAAGCTGGCGACCAGCGGGCTGCGCGACAAAACACTGACTCTCACAGTCATGCACCGTCCGCCGTCCAAGAGTTTTCTTCCATTTCTCAATCGCAGCGCACCTGAGCGCTTCAAAGAAGAGACTCAAAAACGCCTTCGACGGCTGAACGAGGCCGTGAATGTCTTCGCGTCAGGACTGGCTGATCTCAAACCGCGCGTGTTGTCGGCGAAACCTGGCGAGCTGGTTGGGTTCCTCGGGGCGCTCAATACAGGTCAGGAACTGCCGCTCTATCCAGCGAGCACCTATGGTTTCCTGTCGTTTAACGTCGCCAACACCCGCGTGACATTCCTTGAGGATCATTTTGAGCTTTCAGAAGGCGTCGTAGGCCACCGCTTTGGCAAAAGTTTCACCATCGGCGAATACTCCGAGGCCACATCCTGCACGATGTTCGACATGCTCAATCTGCCAGTCGACATGATCGTCACCCATTCCTTCACGCCGATCAACTCCAACCTGATGGCAGGCCGGATCAAACGACAGAAACGACAGATGCAGGCGTCACAGGATGCTGCCCTCTCGCTCATGGAAGCGCTGGACATCGCCGCCGATGATCTCGAGGCCAAACGCCAAAGCTTTGGCGAACACCACATGGTCGTAACCATCTTCTGCGACACGCTTGATGAGTTGCAGACGTTGAGCGCTGAAATCGTCAATGCCGCAGCATCCGAGGGCGTGAAGATGATCGGCGAGCAGGTGGCCGCAAAAGCGCATTATCTCAGCCAACACCCCGGCAATCAGCCCAAGCGCGTCCGCGCCAGCGCCATCACCAACCGTAACTTTGCAGATTTCGCGGCGTTTCACCGCACTCAACTGGGGAAGAAGGCGAGTGAACTGCCTTGGGGCAAGGTGATTACCATGCTCCCCACGCCCGAGCAAAGTGCTTATCGGTTCTCCTATCACGAGCAAGGCAACCCTTCCAGTGAACCTACCAGCGGGCACACACTGATCATGGGTCGGCCCGGATCGGGTAAATCCGTCCTTTCCGCTTTTCTCATGACCCAAGCCCGCAGGGCGGGCGCGCGGATCTTCGTCTTTGATTACCGACTTGGTATGGAGATGGCGGTCCGCGCCAATGGGGGCAGCTATGCAGCTTTGAAGGCTGGACAAGCCACCGGCCTCAACCCGCTTTGGACCGAAGTGGACGATCGCGGCACGGCTTGGCTCTCGGACTGGCTGGCCACCCTGCTCTACCGCACGGACAAGCCGCTGACGCCCGTTCAAACCAACCGTATCCAAGAGGTCGTGCGCCAGAACGCGAACGCCACTGATCCAGCTTTGCGTAATTGGAAAGACTTTGCCTCGCTCTTTGTCTCCACCGATGATGACGGCGATTTGCACCAGCGACTGCTCGAGTGGACCAGCGACGGTCGTTACGGCTGGATCTTCGGTCAGTCTCTGGAAGACACGTTTTCTCTCGAAGGTGATGTCGTCGGGTTTGATCTAACGGGTATTCTGGATTCTGAGTCCGAGAAAGAACGGATGGCCGTGCTCAGCTACCTGTTTCGCCGCGTTGAACGCGAGATCGAAGATCGCCGTCCCACGATCATCGTGATTGATGAAGCCTGGAAGGCCCTCGACAACGCTTACTTTGCCGAACGCCTTTCAAATTGGCTGGTGACGGCGCGCAAGCAAAACACCGTTGCTGTGATGATGACGCAATATGCCAGCCAGCTGGAACGCACGCGCACCGGCAAGACCATCGTGGAAGCGGTCCCAACGCAAATCCTGCTGCCCAACATCCGCGCCCACGCGTCTGACTACGCGATGCTGAACCTCTTTGAGAAGGAGCTCGACGTATTGCTGAACACGGGCAGCAATTCACGCCTTGCGCTTATTCGCGACGACCAAGGTTCCATTGTCGTCGATGCAGATCTCAGTGCTTTAGGCCCCAACCTCACGATCCTTGGCGGCATGGAAAAAGGCGAAGCCCTTGTTGGTGCTGACTACCGCGACCGTCCTGATTTCTGGAGACTCACATGACACGCCCTTTGTTCCTTTTCGCCGCACTCGGCTTGCTCGCCTCCTGTGCGCAGTATCAAGAACCACAGGCGAATTGTTTCACATTCCGCGCCGCCGTTGCCCCGGCCGTGCCGGTCGCTCCGGTCATGCCAGATTGCATCTTTGCCCCTATGAACGGGTCGGAGGGTGACATTGCTGTCTAAGCTCGCTCATATCCTCTGCGTGTCTTTGCTGCCCGGTCTCGCCTTCGCTCAAGGCGTGCCAACGGTCGATAACGGTCTGACCGTACGCGACATCGTGGAAACCGGTGATCGTGACATCGATCTTGCGACCCAAGCCGATAAGCTATCCGTGCGCGAACTCATCGCCGAGATCGAGCGTGAGCAATTGGAAACCCTGGCGCGTATCCTCGATGCCCAATCAAGCTTTGGAGGCCAAGGCCTGCCCGCAATGGTGTCCGATTTGGAATCTGGCAGTGGTGATCCTGCCCGGTCCGTGCAGGCCGTCTATGGCTCAGGCGAGGTTGATCCCAATCCCGGTGGCACGCAGATGTTTGGCGATGCTGCTGCCAATATTGAACAGCTGATCATCCGCGTCGCTCAAGAGACCAGCGGCTTTACAGGCGTAGGGCTTGCCGGACTCTCTGCGGTCCAATGGCGCGCCCTTCTTCAAGCCCTGATCTGGCAAGAAAGTCGTTTTACGATTGGTGCGCGTTCTCCCGTTGGCGCATTTGGCCTAACCCAAATCATGCCGGGCACCGCCAGCGATCTTGGTATCAACCCTGCCTACTATGACAGCCCCTATTTGCAGGTGCATGGCGGCGCGCGGTACTTGGCCACGCAACTCAACACCTTTGATGGCAACATCATCAACGCGCTGGCCGCCTACAATGCGGGGCCGGGCCGCGTGTTCGAGTACAGCGGCGTGCCACCTTTCAAAGAGACGCAGCACTACGTCACCGTTATCCCTGAACGCTACAATCTCTATCTCAGCCGGATCGGCGGGATCGAAGCCTTGGGAACAATCGACCCATCCCTTCTCGCCAATGCCAACCTCTCGATCACGGGACAAGGCGCTGCATTCTACGGAAACAACTCCCCTGTCGTGATCCATCAAGCCGCCCTTCGTATTCGCGATATTGTCGAGCGGATTTCCGAGACTGAAGACGTTCAAGAAAGCGTCGCGCTCAATACCTACGCGCGCGCCGAACTCGTGCGCCTCGTCGCGGCACGCATTCGGCTGCAGGCGGCAAGAACGCGCGTCTTGAGTGCCGAAGAACTGGCCCAAGCTTCTGCGCGTATGGCCGAAAGCGACTTTATGAATTTCACAATCGAGGAGTTGGACTGATGCATCGATCCAAATGGCTTTTGAGGACTGCTTTGGTTACCACATTAGCCGCAGGGCTCCACTTTGCGCACCCTGCCCCTGTCCTCGCCCAAGGTGTCCCCGTCGTCGACACCCAAAACATCGCCCAAAATATCCAGCAGCTGCGGCAGATGATCGAAGACGAGATTCTGCAAAACGAGCAGCTGACGCAGCTCCGCGAACAGCTTGCCACCCTCACGGATCAACTCGCGGAACTGCAACGGACCTATGAGGCTCTCACCCGTCTTGCGGAATTGCCCGAGATTATCCGGACGCAGATGGAGGATGAGCTCAACGGCCTTTTGGACCAAGAGTTCGGCGATATCATCGCGACCATCGAGGCCATCAAGAATGGGGACTTTTCTGGCCTGTCCGGGTCGGGCGCAGGCGAGATCGAAACCCAGATGGACCGCGTTCTGGCCGACCTTGGTTTTGATGACGATACCCTTTCAGAAATGGCCAGTAGTGGGAACGCAAGCGCCAACCGGATTGCGACCCAAGCCACAACTGGCGCGCTGGTCTCGGCCGCAGCGCAAAACAGCTACGGCGATGCAGGCCAATCGCTTGAGCGCGTTGATCGGCTGGTCGGTCTTATTGACGACATGGATGAGTTGAAGGAAAGCGTCGATCTTAACACGCGCGTGACGGCAGAACTTGCGATTGCGCTTGTTGCCATGTGGCAGCTTGAAGCCATTCAAACCGTCGGTGACGGCACCGGCGGTGTGATCGACGCCGCCACGATTGCCGAAGAGCAGCGCTTCATGGATTTCACCTTGCCTGACCTCAGTGCTGATTAAGGCGTTTCGAAATTGACCAGCAATATCAAATATCGGTTTTCGCGTTCGAGCGAAGCGAGAGGCAGCGAAGAACCGATTCAGCTTCTTTCGAAACGCCGAGACCGGGGTGTGATGCGTGGCGAGTGAACAAGACATTATTGAAGAAGAGCTGGTGTACGGTGCCCTGCGTCGAGAACGGCTCTGGCAACGTCTTGGATTGATTGGCCTCATCTTTGGCATTCTCGGGTGTCTGAGTGCTGCCGCCGTCGCAATCCTCGATGTCGATCCGCCGCCTGTCGTGGTGCCTTATGATCCCGCGACCGGCTTTGCCCTGCCGGAGGCTTCTATTGGGGCAACGACCGTCACAGAAAACCAGGCCATCATTGAAGCGGAAGTCTTCCGCTACATCAGTGATCGCGAGGTCTATAACCAACTCGACAATGATGTGCGGGTTAGAAGTGTACTGCGCCGCTCTGATGGCGCGGCCGAAGCCTCCCTGCGTCAAATCTGGAACAGTGCCAATGCGGATTATCCGCCCACGCTTTATGGCACGAGCGGTCGATTGGATGTCGAAGTCCTCAGCATCAACCGGATCGGCGTCAATCGTGCCACGGTCCGCCTGCGCAAGCGCCTCAACTCCATCAATGGCGTCCAGACCGGCCTGTTCACCGCGACCCTGCTCTTTGAGTTCCGCCCCGAAGCCAGCCGATCCATCGACCAAGTCTGGACCAATCCCTTCGGCTTCACCGTGCTGGAATATTCCATCCGCTCCGACAGATTGGAGAATTAGTTTGCTTACAAAGTTGCTCAGTATTCTCATGCTTGCCGTGATGCCGAGTTTGGCCATTGCTGAAGCCATTCCGCGTGGCGGACCCAATGACAGTCGCGTTCGATTGGCCACTTATCAAGAGGCCGAGGTCTATCGCCTCAACGTCTCCCTCACCCACGTGACAACAGTCGAATTCGGTGAGGGCGAAAGCATTCGTTCCATCATTGCAGGCGACACTGAAGGTTTTGAAATCGACGGCGTTCCCGGCGGACAGGCCTTTGCAATCAAGCCAGTTGCGCGCGGCGTCCATACCAACGTGACGGTCTATACCAACCGGCGCAGCTATTACTTCAACGTCCAAGAGACCCAAAGCCCTACCTTCTATGTGGTGCAGTTTCGCTATCCTGATGACGACGCGAGGCCTACTCGCGCGATCGCACTGCAAGCCCCCAACTATAACTACGGGGCCAGCAATCAGTCCGAGTTCACCCCGACGCGCGTTTGGGATGATGGGACGTTTACGTATTTCGCGTTTGCCCGAAATGCGCCAGTGCCAGCCATCTTCCGATACTCCAGTGGCCGTGAGCGCACGGTCAACACGCAGGCCATCGAGGCTGGTGTGATCCGCGTCTCCGGCGTGAACACGCAGTGGGTGCTGCGTCTCGGAGATGAAGTGGTTTGCATTCAAGCAAGCCCACCAGCCGGGGCATCATCATGAGCAATACAGAAGACGCAGAGCTCGAAAAACGCCTCGCCGCACTAGAACAGGGCGGAAATCGCGGGGGTTCACCTAAGGCTAGGCGCTCGCCCCTTCTGGCCTTCATCGTCGTCGCACTCGTTGGTGCCGGTGGCGCCGTTCTCTACATGGTCTCCGGATCAGATGAGGAAACGGCTCTGCCAACAGCCACGCCTGATGTGTTTCAAAATGAGGGTGACGGCTTTGGTGCAATCGAAGCCATACCTCCGCCACCTGCCCCAGAAACCCAAATTGTCGTCGCCCCTGCCGCACCTTCTGAGCCTAACGCGGAGCTTCTTGCGCAATTGGCTGCTCTTCAGGCCCAGATCGAGGAATTGCGCAATGCGCCGGAACCCGTCGTCGAAGAAGACACGGCGGCTGCGGACGCAATTGATGGGCTAACAGCTCAGATCGCGGCCTTGCAAACTGCGTCGGAGGCAGCTCAACAGCTGTTTCAGGACGGACTGGCGGCGCGTGATCGCGAGCTGGAACAAATCCGTATGGACTTGGAGTTGGCCCAACTCGAGGCCAATCGGCCAGTGCCTGCGCCGGTGCCTATCGGACCGTCCGAGGAAGACCTCCTTGCGCGAGAGGCAGAACGGTTGCGCCGCGAAGAAGAAGCACGCCGCATGGCTGATCTCGAGCGTCGCGCAGCAGAAGAACGCGCGTTTCAGGATCGCCGGGTCACATCCCCCACGATTGCATTTGGCGGAACGTCAGGGGCGAATGAAACGCCGCTTACCGAGCGCACATTTGGCGAAGTGACCGATTTTGTTTTGAACGGCGCGTTGCCGACCTCCGTCACCCAAGCACAGGTGATCGCCAATCCTTCCAACACCATCATTCAAGGGACAATGATACAGGCTGTCATGGAAACCGCACTCGACAGCTCCCTCCCCGGTCAAACCCGCGCTGTCGTCTCCGAAGATGTTTTCAGCTTTGACGGATCGCGCCTTCTTATCCCACGCGGATCGCGGCTGATCGGGCGCTATCGCTCTGGCATCGATATTGCACAGCAGCGCGTCACCATCGCTTGGGACCGCATCATCCTACCGGACAATCAAACCATCCAGATCAGTTCCTTTGGTGGGGATGAATTGGGGCGCTCCGGCGTCACTGGTTTTGTCGATACCCGCTTTGAGGAGCGGTTTGGCTCCGCAGCTCTGATTTCGCTCATCTCGGCGGCCCCGAGTGCGGCCGCAGCATCTGTAGAAGATGAAACTACTGCAGGTGTTCTTGAGGATGTTGGCGATGATCTGGCCGATGCAACTGACAGCGTGATCAGTGATTATCTCTCCATCGGTCCCGTCATCTACGTGAACCAAGGCGCGCGTGTCACCGTCATGGTCGACCGCGATCTGGAGATCTTTTGATCCTATGTCGCTGAGCTATCTTCAAACCTCACTTGATAAGCTGGACGCCGCGTCCCGCGACGATGTCATCGAGATTTGCATCAATCCGGACGGCACCTGCTGGGGTGAATTCCAGGGCGATCACTTCATGCGTCTTCTGGATCAATCGCTCACGGAAACTGAGGTTAAGGACTTGGGCAACCAGATTGCCTCCAGCGCAAACACCACCATGAGCAAGGACAGGCCCATTGTATCGGTCTCGATTGCCTACAAAGACCGCCCGATCCGCGCGCAGGTCATAACGCCACCTGCTGTCATGTCGGCTATGTCGATCAGCTTGCGGTTCTTCTCAAGCCTTTCCCTCGAAAACATCGAACTGTCGTTTTTGTTTGGCAAAGAGCGTAAGCTCGAGGAGCTGCGGCAGGAGAAAACCCAAGAATTGCGCGCAGTCGTGGCATCCGGCGTGATCGACGATGCGATGGCCTTTTGCGTTGAGAACAGGCTCAACATGATCGTCTCGGGTGGTACGTCGACAGGCAAAACCGTGGCAGCCCGCAAGATACTTTCCCATGTCGGCGCAGAGGAGCGGATCATCACGATCGAGGAGGCGGCCGAGCTTCTGCCTGCCCAACCAAACGTGGTGACGCTCATCGCCAACCGCGATGCAGCGTTGCAAACCGCAGACGTTCTTCTCACCGCGACGCTGCGCATGCGGCCGGATCGTATCATTCTCGGCGAGGTCCGCGGTAAAGAGGCCATGACCTTCTTGGAAGCCATCAACACGGGTCACGGCGGATCAATGACCACGCTCCATGCCGAAACCCCGCAACTGGCGGTGCAGCGGTTGGCAATCGCTGCCCTCAAGACGGAGATCCCGATGACCTATGCGGACATGGTTCGATACATCGAGAATTCCATCGACGTGATTATCCAAACCGGGCGTCACAACGGCGCGCGCCGCATCACCGAATTCTACCTCCCCGGCATGGAACAGATTGGAGCACCCGCATGACAACCTATGAATACGAGATCCTGTCGTTCCCGATGGATCGCAAAAACAGCTTGATCGAGATGCAAGCCGCGTTGAATGCGAAGGGCCAGATCGGGTGGGAGGTTGTCTCAATCAGCTCGTCCGAGTTTGCCAATATCGGCCACACGGCGTTTCTTAAACGTCAAACCTCCGAAGGTTTAGATGTTGGAGGTACGCGATGATGCATCGCGCCGTAAGTCTCACTTGGCTCACGATCGTTTTGGGACTGGCTGCACCGCCTGTGGTAGCCGAACGCAATATGATCCCCAGCCTCACGATCATTTCGAATGTCTGCTCTGGGCGCCCAAACGAGCCAGATTGGATGCAAAACATCGCGCTACGAGATGCCTACCAGCGTGTCTTGGTCCAAGACATCTATCGAGCACAGAGCATGGAGCGGGTCGTTGAGACGGGATCCTGCGACTGCGCCACGCGCTTCCCAACTTGGGAGTCAGCCGAAAGTACCTTCCGAGAAAACCATGGGGGTGCGGATCGTTCAGACATGCTGGAAGCCTCGGAGTTCTACAATCGCCGCGCAAATGAACTTCGACCTCAAGCCCAAGCGATCTGCGAAGCCGCGGGCAATTGGTAGGGAGACTCTGACATGAGCGTTGTCACCTACTTCGTTGAAACCTCCCAAGGCTATCTCGACACGGCCGCCGAGACCCAGTTTGGCTCAGTCGCCGCAACGGTGGGGACGCTGCTCGTCCTTGGAACAACCGTCGTCGTGATCTTCGTGTTCCTGAACATGATCTATCAGTACAAAGCGATGGACGGGCGAACGGCGTTCTGGCTAGCGGTCAAGATTGGGCTTCTCGGGATATTTGCGACCAACTGGGTGCAGTTCAACGCGCTCTCGGGAGCAATCCTTGCGGGGATCGACAGTATTGCAGGCGCGCTTGTTGCCTCGGTTGGCGGCGGCGTGCCGGGCCCGTCCGGCACATTCGCCGAAGAATTTGACCGGCTCATTGCCGAGCTTGGCGAGTATCTCAATGCGGCAGGGTCGGAGCTCAACTGGATGGCGGGCGCAATGCTCGATATTGTTGGCGTGCTCATGCTGTCAATTCTGGGCGGCTTGGCGGCGTTTATCTTAGTCGCGTCGCGTCTGATGATCGCCCTGCTCATCGGGATTGCGCCGGTGATGATTTTTCTGACGCTGTTTGATGTAACAAAAGACTACTTTGCGCGGTGGCTATCGGCGCTGATCTCTTTCGCGATATATCCGATTGTGGTGGCTGGTGTGTTTGCCACAATCACTGGCGTGTCTTCTGCACTTATAGGTGAGCTTGGCGATCCTGAGGGGGCGACTAATATTGGGGCCCTTATCCCCTTCTTTATGATGGTGCTCATGGCCAAGGGCTTCATTGTCGCGACGCCGTTTATTGTACGAGCGATTTCCGGAAACATCATGATGCCAGCCTTGTCTGGCGGCTTGGGCGGAAGCTATGGATTTGCGCGTGCCGCCATGGGTAATCAGAAAGCTTACAATCGCTATCTCGTTGGGGGGGCAAGTGGGGCAGAATACGCCGCACTCAGAGCGCGTCAGATGTTTGGGGTGCAACAAATGCCTCAACGGCCGGGAATGGCAAATGTAACACCCGCAGGTGGTAATCAAACGACCGGGACTGGATCGCAAATGTTGGCGCAATTAGCGCGAATTGGGAGATTGGGGCGGCGGTAGCAACAGTGAGCAGCCATTCATGCCAATCGCAGCGAAGGTGTCCAAAGAGCCCTTAGTACCTGATGCTGCGGGATGCTCGAATGACCGCCAAGCAAAGAAAGCTCGCTGTGCTCTGTCGCTGCGTTACCCAGTTGAGAACTTGAGCAAGGTAGGGGCGGTTCCGTTGACGAAGCGCGGATTTGTTGCCGGAGTACTATTTTTGCGAAGATGCGCTTTGGGGGCTCAAACGGGCAATTAACACTGTGGCATCTATGGGGTTTTTCCGGCTCATCGCCGAGCGCTGGTTGGGCAGACAGAAGACGTTTCTAAGGCGTCACCAGATATTCATCAAGCTGACACGTCACTGTAACAAAACTAGTCCAAATCCCCTCTAGCTCACATCTGGGCTCTAATTCACTGGGGGACACCATGTCATTCAATCGCCGTACACTTCTGAAACTTTCTGCGGCCGGTCTGGCTGCGCCAATGATCCTGAAGGCAAACGACGCGCTTGCCGCTTCAGGTAGCGTCAAGGTTCTTGCTTGGGGCGACTACATCAAACCCAATATCGCCGAAGCCTTCGAAGCCGAGACCGGGATCACGCTAGAGCTGACCACATTCGGGTCCAATGACGAGGCCGAAAGCACGATCCGCGCCAATGGCGGCCGGGGTTTTGATATCGTATTTCCGTCGATAACCAATGCAGCAGGGTACATCGATGACAATGGCGACAGCTTCTTTGCACCGATCCCTGCAGGTGTGAACGTGGACAATGTGATCCCGTCCTTCCTGCGCGACAGCGCTGCCTTGGGTGGTGTTTTCAAAGGCGAGCAGATCTTGCTGCCGTTTGACTGGGGCACCGAGGGCGTGACCTACAATCAGGCGCAAATGCCGATTGATGGCCAAGTCTCTTATGGTGATCTCTGGGTCGATGCAGCCAAGGGTAAGGCCGCGTTCCGTCAGAAATCCGTGATCATGGGCACCGGTCTGTACCTCGATGCTATCGGCGAAGTACCGTCCAACCGCATGCTCGACGTTTACAAATCCGAAGATGATGCGCGCCGCGTTTGGGGGGCCATCACCCAGTGGATCCTCGAGCGTAAGGACAACTTTGGCGCTTTCTGGAATAACGGGACCGAGGCAACATCGGCCTTCACAGAAGCCGGCGCCATCATTGGCCAGACTTGGGATACGACGGGCCTGTTGCTGAACCGCGACAATGCCGACTTCGTCTATCGCGCGCCATCCGAAGGTATCATCACATGGCTGGACAGCTTCGGTATGCTTAAGCAGGCAGAAAATCCTGAACAGGCCGTTGCCTTCATGAACTTCATGCTCAAGCCCGAAATCGGCGGCATGTTTGCCAACAACACCGGCTATAACTCCGCCGTAATTGGCGCAGCTGACTTTGCATCCGATGAATTTAAGAAGCAGTTCAACGAAGTCTATACGCCAGACGTTCTTGGCAACATGTGGTGGTGGCAGGCTGATACGCCATTCTTTGGTCCGGTCCGCGACGAATTTGTCGAGATCATCACCAACGCCTGATTTGAAGTTCAAACTGGTGAGCAGCCCCGGCATCGCTGGGGCTGCTTTTACGATATAGGGGATTGGCATGCGCGGAAAATCAGTGACGCTTGAACAGATGGAGGTCACCTACCCGAACGGGTTCAAGGCGGTTCATCCAACTGATCTGGTGATCGAGGCCGGCGAGTTCTTTTCCATTCTCGGACCGTCAGGCTGTGGCAAAACAACAATCCTGAGGGCTGTGTCGGGGTTCGTGGAACCTTCCGCGGGCCGTATCCTGATTGGCGACGAAGATCAGCGGGGCAAGGGGCCGAACATGCGCGAGACCGCGCTGATTTTTCAAAACCTCGCCCTGTTTCCTCTCATGCGCATCTGGGAAAATGTGGCTTTCGGGCTGGAGGCCCGCGGCGTTGCCAAGCGCGCAAGGCGCGACAAAGCGCATGAACTACTTGATCTGGTGGCTCTCGCGGACCAAGCCGAAAAAACACCCGGTGAATTGTCTGGCGGCCAGCGCCAGCGCGTCGCAATCGCGCGAGCCTTGGCGGTCGACCCGTCAGTGTTGCTGCTGGACGAGCCCCTGTCGGCGCTGGATTTGAAGCTGCGCCAACACATGCGATCCGAGTTGCGCAGCATCCAGAAGAAAACCGGCGTGACCTTCATTTACATCACTCATGATCAGGGCGAGGCGCTGACCATGTCCGACCGGATTGCCGTCATGAACGCAGGGCGTATTGAACAAGTAGGAACGGCAGATCAGGTCTATTCCAATCCTGTGTCCGCATTTTCGGCGTCGTTTGTCGGAGAGGCCAATCAGTTCGCAGGCCGCATTGCGGCGCAACGCGGGGATTTGGCGCAGATTGATACCCCGCATGGGCAGTTCGTCGGGCGCAATCCGACCGGACTTGACGTCGGACAAGAGGCAATAATGTTTGTCAGGCCGGAAAACATCAGCCACTCTGCAGCGGAAAATGTGCTCCATACGCAGTTGTTGCGCCGTGATCTTGAAGGGCCCTTTGTGAACTTGTTCATGGCGACACAAAGCGGGGCATCTGTCACGATGCATGTGCCCAACACTGCTGAGACGGCCCCTGACATGGGCACAGATGTCACGATCGGATTTAGCAATGCGACGGCGACCATTCTGCCGAGTGGGCCGGTGGCACGCACGGGACAGGACATCGCGGCAGAATGAAAGATCTGGTCCGCAGTTTTGGCAAGGGTCTGACGGCAATCTTCATTGCGGCTGTCCTTGGCTGGGCGCTTGTGCTGATTATCCTCCCGCAGATGGCCATGCTGGAAAAGGCGCTGACCAAGCCCGCGCGGCAATTGGACAGCTCTATCGTTGGGTCGCTCGAACGGGATGCGGCCAATTGCGTGAACATTCTTGGTCAATATGGCGAAGCAGATGCGCCCGCACCAGACAATGGCGGCATGGCCGTGCCATCAATGTCGGGAATGGCTGCGCCGTCCGCATCTGGTATGGCCGTGCCGTCGATGTCAGGCATGGCTGCGCCCACGCTAAACGCAGGTGCAGCGCGCCCCTATATCCTGCAATGCGACCGCGCGACGACGCACAGGCGGCTCGTGCGCGACGACGGCGCAGAGGTCTATCTCAACGACTTTTATGATTTACCCCTGCTCGGCGTGACTGCAGATGCGCCGATCCCCGACCAGATCGCGACTGCCAGACAGATCGAAGAGCTTGCGGCGGCGCTTTATCAGCGTCTGCTTATCGAGGAAGCCAGTTCCGCAAGGCTGGGGTTTGATAATTTCGCTGCGGTCGCCAAGCCTGTTTTGGTCCCCCGTTCAGACGCGGCGCAGGCGCAAGCGGACGCCAGTCTGAATGGAAAAGTGATGTCCGCACTGGGGCTGCGATATACGGTTGATGGCCAGACCTACCAGCGGATCGGCATGGAAATTCTTGTGCGGACGCTGTTCTTCGCCGTTTGTGCGACGTTGCTTGCTTTGGTTGTGTGTTATCCGGTTGCCTATAAGGTTGCCCTTGCCACGCCGCCCGAAAAGGCGGTCTGGCTGATGCTGGCCCTGATCATCCCCTATGCGATCGTAGAATTGATGCGCATCTACGCATGGACCTCGATCATCGACAATCGCGGGCTGATCAATGAGGCGCTCATGTGGGCTGGCGCGATCACCGAGCCGATCCAATTCAAACGCTCGGCGCTGACGGTCTTTGTGGTGATCGTCTATACCTATGTTCTGTTCATGGTTTTCCCGATCTATAACGTAATGAGCACACTGGACCGCAACCAGATCGACGCGGCCCGCGATCTTGGTGCATCCACGCCGCGCCTGCACCGGCGCATCATCATCCCGCACGCTAAACCTGGCATCGCCGTGGGCTGTATTGCAACTTTCATGCTGGCAGCCGGAGCATTCTCGGTGCCGCGGATCATAAGCCGAGGGCTGCAGTCGGAATGGTTCAGCCAGACGATCTACAACAAGTTTTTCGAGGTCAATAATTCCAACGTCGGCGCAGCCTATAGTTTTACCTATACGTTGGTCTGCTTTTTGATTGTCGGTGTATTCATGTGGATCATGCGGGCCCGTCTCAAAGATTTTGCGAGGGTGCAATGATGTCGCAACGCATTTTGAATGCCTATATGTGGGCATTTCTAGCTTTCATGTTCGCCCCGCTCATCTTGATGATCATTACTTCTTTCAACGATGTGTCGCCGCCCTCGGTGACTGATTGGCGTGGGCTGACGGGCAAATGGTATGCCTTCTTCTGGATGTCAGAGGCGGACTTGCGCGCTGATCCGGTCCTGCGGTCGCTAGACCGTGACCGCTTTGTCGGCTGCTTTGGCAATTCGCTTCAGGTCGCGGCTGTGGTCGTTCCACTCTCGCTACTCCTTGGCCTTTCGGGGGCCGTCGTGCTGACCCGCTGGCGCAGCAAGGCGAACGGCCTGCTTTGGTGGGTTCTGTTGTCGCCGATGTTAGCACCGGGCATTGTATTGGGTCTGTCGGCGCTGGTGTTCTGGGGGCGGCTCGGGGTTGGGGCGGGGTTGTTCACAATCATGATGGCGCAAGTGACCTTTGTCGCAGGCTATCCCATGCTGGTTTTGATGGCGCGCCTTCAACGCCAGCCGGTCGAGCTGGAAGAAGCAGCCCTTGATTTGGGCGCGACGCCGTTCCATGTGTTCCGCCGGATCACGCTGCCTTTTCTGTTGCCCGCCTTGGCCTCCGCCGCTGTCATCGCGCTGCTGTCCTCGATCGAGAATTACAACACCACGATGTTCGCCAAAGGCGGGGCCTGCACCTTTGCCACCGAAATCGGTGCCATGAGCCGTAACCCCAACGGTCATCCGCCAGTGATCAATGCGGTGGGCACGGTCATCATTTTGATCACGGTAAGTGCGGCACTTGTTCATGCCGTTTTAACGCGCCGAGAGATGCGTTAAGCTGCTCCCATGAAAGTCACCGCCCGTTGTCATCCATTGCTGGAACCGCTTTTGCCAAGACCGGTTCCCGCGAGCCACAGGCTACCCGGTTGGCTGGGCGAGATGCCAGCAGAGGTCGACGCCGCGACCCTTGGGGGTGCAGCGGTCCGCACACTCAAACATTGCCCGCCGATCGTTGATGCAATGCGCCTTGGGGTGCTAATCCTTTGCCCGACAGATATCACCGTGCGCGCGGGGGAGGTTTCGTGGGATTGGGAACCGCCGATTTTGACAGACGCCGACATCAGCCGCGCGCCAATTGGCGTGCATGTGCCCGAACAGGCAGAGGGCAGCCCTTACGTGGCGCAACAGCTTGTTCTGAAATTCATGAATTTCTGGACACTGGAAACGCCGCCCGGTTGGTCGCTTTTGTTCATGCACCCGCAGGGCTATCCTGACCTGCCGTTTACCACATTGGGTGGCGTGGTTGATTGCGACACCTACAAAGACGGCTACGTGCATTTTCCGGCGCTTCTGAAGCCGGGCTTCGAAGGGTTAATCGCCAAAGGAACGCCCGTCGCTCAGGCCGTACCCGTTCAAAAAGAAACGGCGCTAGAAATCGAGGTGATGTCTCCTGCGCAAATTTCAGACAACCGCGCTGTTCAAGGTGATCTGGCGCGCGCGCCTGGTCATTACCGCAAGGTTTTTCGCCGCTAGAGTTCAAGGTTAAGCGGAACGGACCCTTTTGCAGTGCGGGTCAGGGTTTTGATCACCTCAGGCCGCCAGCTGCGTTCGGCCAGCAGGGCATCGCGTAGGTCTGTGGTGGTTGCCCCAGTTTCGGAGGCAATCCGGTAGCGGGCCAATCGCGCCTCGGGGTCGCTTTGCGCCGCAAAACAATCCATCGCCTTGTCCCAATCCCCCAGCCGCAAGGCAACCCGCCCAAGATTGCGTCGCGTGTCGGCGTCGTCCGGCATCAAGGCTGAGGCCCTCATAAACGCCGTCAGCGCGTCGGCCAGCGCACCATGATCCAGCGCGATGCGGCCCAGCTCGTACCACGCAATGCCATAGCTCGGGTTCGCGGCGACAGCCCGTTCGAGCCAGTGTTTCATCTGGTCCGGCTTGCCGCCAGCTTCCAGTACTTTAGCGAGGTTGTAAAACACTGCAGGCTGTGGCGCCTTTCCCTTAGCGAGACGGCGCAAAAGCCGCTCGGCCGCGGGCCAGTCTTTGGCGGCCAGCAGGGCTGGCAGAGAAGTCTGATCTTTCATGTCGTCGGCTGCCCTTTCGTCACACCACTTTCACATAGCTTTGTCACAAGCGCGTGAAGCAAAAGGGTCCTGTAATGCAGACTAACATTTTTTCACTGCCCGGTAAATTCTGGCGCGGCAACCTTCACACTCATTCCACACGCTCTGACGGGGTGCTGGAGCCCGCTGAGGTTTGCCGACGCTACAAGGCCGAAGGCTACGACTTTATTGCGCTGACGGACCATTTTATTGGTCTCTACGATTATCCGATCACCGATACGACCGATTTCAGGGATGCCGAATTCACGACAATCCTTGGCGCCGAATTGCATTCCGGCGCGATGGAGAATGGAGAGCTTTGGCATATCCTTGCCGTGGGTTTGCCACCAGATTTTGCACAGCCAAACGCGCCCGACTTTCACGCGGCGCCTGATCAGGAAAGCGGCCCTGCGCTGGCTGCTCGTGCTCGCGCCGCGGGGGCGTTTGTCGCCGTGGCACACCCAGAATGGTCGGGCCTGACAACAGCGGATGCCCGCAGCATCGAGGCCGCCCATGCGGTCGAAGTTTACAACCACGGTTGCGCCACGGGATGCGATCGCCCCCATGGGTTTTATACGTTGGACCAATTGCTAACCGAAGGGCGGGATTTAATGCTGTGTGCCACCGATGACGCGCATTTTTCCGAACCGGATCACTTTGGCGGATGGGTCATGGTCAAAGCCGAAGAGAACACACCGGAGGCCTTGCTTGAGGCGCTGAAAGCGGGTCATCACTATAGCTCGACCGGACCGGAGCTGTGCGGCCTACACTGGGAAGACACGAGTGTGACCGTCGAAAGCTCTGCCGCGCAGTCAGTGATCGTGCAGGGCCAAGGCTCTGCGGCAGTTGCGGTGCACGGTCATTCCATGACGCGTACGCGGGTATCGCTGGACCGGTTCAAGAATAGCGATTGGTTGCGCGTGACGGTGATCGACGCCGCCGGAAAACGCGCGTGGTCCAACCCGTTCTGGCGTTGATCCAAGGCCGCTGCCGCTAAGAGGTGACAGAACCTTCGAAAACCGCCATTGGGCAAGGCCGACGGTTGTATATGTTATGATCTGCATGCTCTATCCGTGATTAGCTTTTAGTGGAGCCGGCCATTGGAACAATCGCAGCGAAGGTCGGCTAGGTCCGCTTTGATGTCCTTCAAATCTGGTGCGGCGAACGACTGATTCAGTGATCTACGCGCGTTCAATGGTTGCGTTACGCCTTACCCATATCAGCCAGACACCCCCTCCCCCTGCTTCAACCGGCTTTCCAGCCCGTCCAAATCATTCACCACTGCATCGAGTCGATTTCTATCGCTACCATCGATTTCCTCAATTTGCATCTCAACCTCGTCGGCAAAGCGCATTTCCATCTGCCGTTGCTCCTCTTCGACAACGGCTTGAACAGCTTTTGAGTCTTTCTTGGTGGGCGGCACAGATATACCTGAGCTGATCTCTTTTGAGCCAATTAGACGCTCATCATGCGCATTAGGCTCCGCACTCGTTCCAGCTTGGCTCAGGCCCCGCTTTGACCCGCAAGAATCTGGCCCGTGCGCCTTACCGCCACCTCCGCCCATCACCGGAAACGGCAGTTCCCCCCTCTGCGCGCCATGGATTGCCGCAAACAGCCGATCATCAAAATACTGGACCCGTTTCGCCCGTACTGGCATCTGCGCATCCACGACCATGATAATTTCATCGAGCGGCAACCGGCGCGCTTCGTCCTCAGGCAAGAGAGAAGTTTCTTCCGTCCGCGTGGACTGACTGCGCCCCTCGAACGGATTCTTACCAATCGACCGCGACCGCGTGATGACCGTCTTTGTTGTCTTGCCCACGGCCTTGGTCAGCTCCTCAATAGTCTTTTCATCCGAGGGGGTGAGGTAGAGCTTTACACCCGCGTTGCCCTGCAGCGCGCGGCGGGTGTTTTCACCGTAGATTTCATCGAGGGCGGGGATGGTTTGTGTGACGACCGCCAGATGTCCGCGATAGGTGCGCAGGGTTTCTATGCTCTCGACCACAATGGGCATTTTGCCTAAGCGGTTGAACTCATCGAGCATGATCATCACAGGCCATGGCTCATCTTTGCCCGGTTCCTTCTCTTGCATCGCCGAGAGAAGGTCCGAGAAGAACAATCGAATCAGCGGCGCGAGTGGCTTCACCATGAGGGGTTGGACAACGAGATAGACCGTGAAGGGCTTCTTGCGGATCGTCCGAAAATCAAAGTCGGAAACCTGCGTCGCCTCGTCAATCGCGGGGTTCTGCCATTGATCCAGGCCTGACGTCATCAGAAGCGAGACATAGGAGGTCAGCGTGTCATTGTTGGTGGACGCCAGCCGCGTGAATATCAGTTTCGCAGCTTTGTTGTCGATCTCGTGGCTCCGCGCCACATATTCTTTCTGCTTGTTGCCCCCCGAGGCCGCGATCCGGTAGATCTCACCCAGGTTCGGCTTCTTGCGCTGGAAGGCCAGCAAGCCTGCCGCCACAAACAGATCAATCCCGCCTTTTAGAAGACCTTGCACGCGATCATTGTCGCTTTGCAGGAACAAGGTCGCCAGCAGCTGCAATTCCATCTGCTGACGCGCGGGGTCTTCCAGCTCATAGATGCGCAAAAGCGGATTATAGCGATGGGTGCGTTTGTCGTGCCAGTCCGTGGGCGCAAAGCGGTAGACCTTGTCGCCCTGCGCGGCACGGTGACGCGCCGTGGCTTCAAAACATTCACCCTTTACATCCAACGTGACGGCAGACCCCTGCCATGTGAGCAGGTTCGGGATCACAAAGCCGCTGGTTTTACCGCGCCCGGTTGGTGCCACGATCAGCGCATGGGGAAAGACCTTCGAGGTGATGTAGCGGGCCCGCGACTTTGGACTGCCCAGTTTGCCCAGAATAAGCCCGGTGCCGGGCTTGCCAAAGAACCCGTTGGCGTTCATCTCGCCGCGCTTTTGCCAATGGGTCTGACCAAAGCGCGTGAGGGCGGACCCGGACAAGGCAAGGCTCATCATCAGCCCGGCGACGGCAGCACCGCCGATGATCAGATTGATCAGCTGGAAATCGTCTGGCCGTCTGTCTCTGATCCAAAAGTAGTTCTGCGCGATATATCCAAAATCGATATCGGCGCTGAACCCAAGTGCCTTGAAGGTCAGGACAGCCGAGGCAATGGTGTAGCCCATCGCGCCTGCCACCAAAGTGACCAGAACCACACCGATGGCAATCCACGCCTTGCCCATGGACCCGCTCAATGGATTTGGCCCCGCTCAGACTCGCCGTCCACGTCCGCTGCGCGGTGTCTCTCGACTTCAACATCTGCCAACTCATCGACAACCTGTCGCAACGCTTCCGAGTTTGCGGTTGCGGCATCCGATTGCAAATAGACCTTTGCGGCATAGAGCCGGTCGAGGCGATCTTCGATGACGTTTTCCAAAGCGTCGCTGTCGCCATCGTTCAGACGATTCAGCTGCGCCGTGTCCAGGACCTGCGCGACCTCGGTGCGGAAGGCCTCGCGATCGGTTTCTCTCTCAAAAGGCGACGACAATTCCCCTGCCCGTTCATGCGCGAGAACGCGGGACAGTTCGGGCGCCTCAAACTGCATTGTCTCGCGCTCCGTAAGGTTTTCTTCCCGTTCAGCATCGCGCGCTTCATAGACACGCGCGTATGTGTCGCCGAGGCCTATTGCCAGCTGCTCGGGCATATCGGGATATCGCGTCTGTAGATCGCGCGCGACGGAAACGGAGATTGGCGTCCTGCTGTGCGCACCCAAACGCGCCGCTTCAACCTCAATGATAATCCGGTCCACAGCGGCCTGATCGACGATCACCGCCCTGCCCTCCTCATCCGTGCGGATCACATCGGTCGGGCGCGCAATCAGCTCTGGATGGTCGCGCAGATACTCCCGCTGTGCGTCCTCCAAACGCTCTACGGCAAGGCTTTCGATCACAGCTTCGTCACGATCTTCAGTCCCGGCTTCAATCGGTGTCTCACTGCGAACGGCATTGGCAGCGGTTTCAATCTGAGCTTCAGTCACATGCGCCTGCACCTCGCGGGCTTCTTCAATGACCCCGTCACGGCGCAGCACGCCCTGCCGTTCCAGCATGGTCCCCAGCTGCACATGCACATCATTGAGAACATCCCGCGCCTGTTCCAAATCCGCGCGGCGCTCAAGGTTCAAATCCTTCGCCTCGGCCACCTTGGACAGATCATCCGCAATCCATTGATGCTCCAGGGCTGCGTTTTGCGCTCCTGTTTCTATGCGGGCCACAACTTGCGCTGTGCTGATCCCCGTGCCGCGCAGTGCTGCATCAACGCGGGCGCGCACCCGTGGCTCAGACAAACGCTCCAGCTGGCTTTGCTGTATGTTAGCCTCAGAATAAACCCCGCCTTCTGACGGGACCTCCGAGAGGGAATTGGACCGTAGCCCGAGCGGCTGCATATGCTGCACCCGCGCTTGGATGGCGTTGAGGGACTTCTCCAGCGCGGGCCGCTCTGCATCCGGCTTTGCGGCAATCAGGTCCGTGATGTTTGCGACCTTCTCCGCGTAGCGGCTGCGCAGATCCTCGAACGTTTCGTCTTCGGCCATGTAAATGCCTCCTGCGGTTTCAACGTGACCCCCCTTCGCCAGAACCTCACTCGCACGGAACAGCACTTCGGCAATGTCTTCGCGGTTCTCAGAAGACGCCTCGGCGGCCAGCGAGTGGAACATGATTTTGGTGTTTGCGATCTCGGCAAGCGTGCGGGTCAGGTCTTTACCCACCCGTTCGCGTTCCACAGGCGTCCTGCCCTCTTCCTTGGCAGCATAGACCTCGCGGGTCTTGGCCGGGTAATGCACCTCGCCGCGATCCATCCGCCGCGTGGCTTCCAACCGCACGCCATACTTTTCCGCTTCCTCGACCATCGCCAGCCGGAAGTCGTCGTAATTGAACCGATGATTGCGTGCGAGATAGAAGAACTCACCCTCTTGCGAACGGCGGTTCAACACCAGATGCGCATGCGGGTGTTCGCGGTCCTCATGCACCGCGATAATGTACTCAAAGTGCCCCTCATCGGTTTGGAAGAACCGCTCACCCACATCCGAGGCAATGTCGCGCACATCCTCACCACGCGTGCCGATCGGGAAGGACATCAACAAATGTGTGGTCTGCCCAAGCTTGGGTTTGAACCCGCCATCCCAGCGCTTGGCAAAGCGCTCAGTGAGGTCTTTGATCTCGCCGCGCTCAAGCTTGGACTTCCCATCCAGGAACCCGCTGCTGTCGACGATATGGGTGGACTTCGTCGTAAGATATTCGAGCTGGTTTGCGAGCTGTGATTTGTTCTGCGTCCCCCCGCCCCGGATCGCCTTGAACACAGCTGACCGATGTCCCGCAGCGGCGCGCACCATCTGCTTTTGCTTTGAAGCATACAGACCCTGCATCGAGCCTCGAATGCGGCTCCACCCGTCGCGGAACACCTCGCCCGTAACAGCGTCTACCGCGGCGGCGGCCCGTGTCGCATCATTCAGCCGCATGGGCAAACTCCCTCAAAGCGGCGGTTGCAGTGAGCTGCATCGCATCGCGACGGCGGCGCACAAGCAGATCAATCTCGTCTGCACTGTCCAGAATGAACCGCGCCAACCCGCGCATCTGCGCAAGCCGCAATTCCGAGAACTCGGGGCTCGTTCCCTGCCCCGCCAAATTGGCCTTTTGCATCTGCTTGGCAACCTGGGCGACACCGTTTCCAACGTCATTCAAAGAGGCGCGATAACGCGCCATCTCTGCCGCCAACGATGTGTCCGCCACAAAGGTGCCACCTGCCGCTTGCATCAAGCGGCGCAGCCCTTCCGAGCGCGTCTCTATCCCTGCTGTCGCAAGCACCTCATCGAACGCCGCCATCTCCTCAGAGGTCACTTTCACACTTACTGCCAAGACCGGCACGGCGGTATCGCGCTGGCGCTCTGCGTCATTCTTCAAGGTGTATTGCACCGCCCGGGGTGTCACTCCGAACCGCTGTGCAAGCACGGACGTGGGCACTCCGTCCGCAGCTTCGCGCACGATCTCCATGCGCTCTGCATCCGTGAGACGTTTCGAGCGAGACATGCGAAGAAAGACTCCCTATTTCCTGCCACCTTCATACAAGGCTGCACCCAACATACGAAACTATACTAGTCTGTCAATAATATACTTTCGGTGAATTGGGGCGCAGGCAGCCTTGTATTCCGTTTCACGGCCCAAGCACCGCAGGTGCGAGGCCGCGCCCGAAAGGGCGCCAACCAACACCAGCCGCATGCTCCAACGTCACCGGTCGCAACAGGGCCCGCACCAGAGGTCTGTCTGAACATGCAATGTTCGGACCGAAGCGATGGGGCGGGACAGAACTCAACCGACAGGGCCGACCGACAGGGTCAAGGGAGGCCAGAATTGGCCTGCCAATTCTCTGCCGCAAAAACCGTGAAGGCTCTTGCCGGAAGGTTTTTGGGGATGGCCCCCTTGAGGCTGGCTGGCGGCTCTTTCACAGCACTGGTTCACCCACAACAGGAACCATCAGGACTGCTCTGCAGTCCTGTCATCTGGAACCGTGACCGCGGCCTATGGCCGGGGTCACAACGGGTCGCGAAGCGATCTCTGGGACAGAGATAGGGCCGCCTGACGGCGGCCCATCCTCGGGGAGGATCTACTCTTGGGGTTCTTTTGAGCTTGGTGGGAACATCACCAGCTCCTGGACGCCGACGGGGAAGTCGAGCTTGAGGCTGAAGAACTCCGAGCCATCGCCGCTGCGAGTGTTGCGGAACATGGCTCCGACGCGTTGGAAACGTGTGCGTTCTTGGCCTTCGCCATCGGTGTATTTGACGGGAACTGTTGCGACGTAGTGGTTGGTCATTTGGGTCTCTCCTTTTTGCGATGAGGATCAAAAGGCATGGGGGCATCAGGACCGGTTGCAAACGCAAATGCGGAGGGTCCGCGCCAAAGGCGTGGAAGCCGTATTTGTGCTTGCCGGAGCACAGCGTAGGGAACGGCCGGTCCGACCCCGTGCGATCCACATCAATGAGCAAAAAGAAGAGACCCAAATGTATGCCCCCACATCGCAGTCGCCACGGGTCTCGTTGATTTCGATAGAGGTGAAGGTCGGGTTCGCCTTGATGCAACGTGTTGGGGTTTGGTCTGTCGCGCGCATCGAAAAGCAGGGCGGTTGTTCAGCCTCGAGCGAAGTCCAGTTTCTCGGTGTTGAAATGGCTCTGACGTTATCGGCACCAAGCTTGAGGACGTGGAGGGCAGCTTGTCCGACCGCACCGGTATGGCACGGCCAGTCCTTCCCCAATCAGTGTGCGCCCCACATCCTGGCCGTCGACGAACAGCGAGCCACAAAGCCGGCCAAAATTACATTGATCTGTACCTTCGGTTCCGGGCCTGCACGAACATGCCACGCGTTCAAATTCTATCGATGCCGCATTCCGCAACAGCTCGCTCAAACGCGCCGTTGCACGTTCCCCGACCTGACGCTCTGCGGTGCAAGAAGGACGCCAGGTCTCGGGCGCATTGAAACCGACTAGGCGTACGTTGGGAGTAATCCCACGCACGTTTATCGTATCACCATCAATGATCCTGACATCGCTGGCACGAAGGCCACGATCCTGTGTTGTGGGTTGCGCCGCGGTCGGCCTATTGAGAGACAGGAAGCTAGAGGACATCCAGCCGGTTCCCAAGTCAGACCTAATTTGGGCCCATTGTCCTTGGTCACGAAGCAGCTGGACACGGGTGCCTTCAACCAAAACGCCCATGACCCGATCAGACGTGGACGGCTCGGATCGTTGATTGACCCGTGTCCCCGTCACATAGACGTAAGCGGAGCTTGCCGTTTGCGGTGCGGACGTCGCTGGTGATTTGTAAGATGTGGATTTCGATGATGTTGAATCGAAGAACGATCCAATCAACGCAACGAACGCGACGACAATAACGAGCGGCACCATGATTTGTCGCTGAGCCCTACGGACCGCCCGCCGCGGTGCAGTGATTGCACGGGTTACAGACATCGGTCGGGATCTTGGTGGGTAAGACTTGGTGCTGCGCTTCGGGGCCGGACGCGGAGCGTTATGATTGGTCTGTGCTGAGGTCCGCGATGATGGCTCGCGTTCCAACTTCAGGACTTTATGTAGGCTGGCATATTGAGCCTTACTCAGACGTGTGTCGGCTCCATACTTCTGAAAGCGTTCGGCCATACTTGTGAGAAACGACACCTCCCAATCGTTTGCCTGACCAGACTGCAAACGCGCATCAATGCGCGATTGAATCTCTTTGGTGCGGTCTGGGGAAAAGGGCATCGACTGAAAAACCTGCGCGCATGATATGCTGTCCAACAAAAGTCATTTGTGGCGCGGACACAATAGTCAGGGATTTCATTGAGATATCGCTCTGCCATTCGGGAAACGGGAAATTCGGATGGCCGCCGTCATGACCTAAATGAACCCTTGCTGCAGACCATCAACGTGAATCTGAACTTGGACCCATGCATTTGAGAACGAAGAAAGGGCCACCCGAAGGTGACCCTCTCTGACTTATGCTTCTGCCTTCTCCTTCGCTGGATCCGCGACTCGCATCACCGTCAGACCCTTCGCTTCGGCTTTCTGGCCGAGGTTGAGTGCCACCCCGTTGCCGCCGAAGAGGACAACGCCCGTCGCGGCGAACTTATCGTCCAGCATCTCATCGTTGCACTTGAAGGGTGCTGCACGTCCGTGTGCGGACCAGCGCGGATCAAAGCGCGCTTGGTTGATGCCCCGCGCGCGTGCCCACCGGGCCGCGATCATCTCCGCTCCATGCTTGCCGCCTTTGTGGCAGATGAAGATATCTTGGTTGCGGTTTTGCTTGATGCGATCCCGAACCTTATCGAGGGTCCGGAAGATGACATCGATGTCGGTCCAGTCCGTCGCTCCCGAGACAATCAGAG
>Ga0209199_1000650_pt1 | contig 47563 bp, 43 predicted proteins | sample COGITO_mtgs_1105_7_FD_184805 | JGI IMG/M metagenome (GOLD analysis project Ga0209199, IMG submission 184805) | Pelagic marine microbial communities from North Sea - COGITO_mtgs_110523 (SPAdes) (version 2) | ecosystem: Environmental > Aquatic > Marine > Epipelagic ... | reverse complement strand
TTGGGTTTTAAGTGTCTTTTTCTGTCCAGACCAACACATCACAAAATATTCTTTAAAAACCTTGTATTTTGGATCGTAATCGTTCCGTTTCGCCATAAAATCAAACACCCCGTCCAACGTATATTGTATGTTGTTTTGGGAATGCGCCTCAATAGACGCCACAATTTCAGAATTAGAATCCGTCAATTCAATGTCAAACACCTTGGGCATACTCATGCTGCCTTCTCTAAAAAACACATTGCCGCCATAATACTTCCAAATATTTTTACGAAGCGAGGTAATTTCTTGGGTTTCTTTCGGGCGAATCGTTACCAACCCCACCACCTTATCATCGTTCAAATGCGGAAACGGAATGTTTTCGTATTGGATCACCGGCGGATGGCTTAAATAAGCGTTAACCAAATTTTGAATCTTACTATCATCAAAAAAATCAACTCCAATAATATGACTGTACTGATCGTCAACCCCAATCACGATGTATGAATTGTTGTTCGGGTTGCTATTCGATAGCGCACAAATGTGTTTCAAAAACTTCGCTTTGCCCTCTTTACTGCCGATATTAATTTTTAACTTTTTATCATAAAAACTACTCTCGTCATTATGCGCAAGAAGGTTTTTGATAAGCAGTCGTTTATTAATCATTTTTCAGGGTTTTAGAGGACTTCGTAACCTTGGCTGGCCTCTAATATTTTAAACCAATCTTGGGTTGTTAAATGTATAGAAACAGCTTTCGAAGCTGCTTTGATGTGTTTTAAATTTGTACTGCCGATCACAGGGTGAACCCCCGAAGGATGCTTTAAAATCCAAGCCAATAACAACTGACCTGGAGAGGCGTTGTATTTGGTTGTCAACTTTTGTATTTGGTCTAAAATACGTTTTTTTTGAGAGGTCGTTTTAGTACTAAAAACAGTTCCTAAAGGCGCCCAGGCCATCGGAGTGATTTTATGTGTTAGCATCTGCTCCAAACGTCCATCAAACAGGGCTTGATACTGCACTGCCGAAAACTCAATTTGATTCACATCAACCACCACTTCGCTTGACAAAAGATCGACTTGTGAAGGGGTGAAATTAGACACCCCAAAGCTAATGATTTTACCTTCTTTTTTTAATTGCTCAACAGCTTCCATTACCTCATAAGGATACATCAACGGACTGGGGCGGTGAATTAAAAGCAAATCTAAATACTCCGTGTTTAAATGCTTCAGCGACGCCTCCGCAGAAAAAATGATATAGTCTTTTGAACAATCGTAATGTTTGAGTTCGTTTGGGCGGTTTGAACCCATCAATTGAATTCCGCATTTAGAAATAAATTGAACTTTTGAGCGTTCAATCGCCGTTTTAGAAAACGCCGTTCCAAAAGCAGACTCCGTCGTATAGCCGCCATAAATATCTGCATGGTCAAAAGTGCTGATGCCTAAATCGACTATAGTTTCAATCATGCGTTGCATCTGATTTGGATTGAACTTTTTGCCCCAAGCACCCCAAGACATGGTGCCTGCAATAATTTTTGAAAAGTTACTTTTATTCATTTTTATGGATTGGGATCTAAAATTAACAAACAATCTTTCATTATCCTATAAAATGAACTTAAGTTTTAACCAATTATTAACAAGGTGAACGGAAATATTTTAACAAATTGCGTAACATAATTTTTTGAACCCAAATACAATTATTTAAATTATCACAATGGAAGAAAATAACACCACTGTTGACATCGCGTCAATAAATAAAAAAATTGAAAAAGAGAGTGCTTTTGTAGATTTACTTACGCTAGAAATGGGCAAAGTAATCGTCGGGCAAAAACACATGGTTGAACGTTTACTTATTGGGCTTTTAGGTCAGGGTCACATTCTTTTAGAAGGTGTTCCTGGACTTGCCAAAACACTTGCTATTAATACCTTATCCCAAGCGGTTGCAGGAAGTTTTAGTCGGATTCAGTTCACACCAGACCTCTTACCTGCCGATGTGGTAGGAACCATGATTTACAACATCAAGGCCAATGATTTTACCATAAAAAAAGGGCCTATTTTTGCCAACTTTGTACTCGCAGATGAAATCAACCGTGCGCCGGCCAAAGTGCAGTCTGCACTCCTAGAGGCCATGCAGGAAAAACAAGTCACCATTGGCGATGAAACCTTTATTTTGGACAAACCCTTCCTTGTAATGGCCACCCAAAACCCTGTGGAACAAGAAGGAACCTACCCACTTCCCGAAGCACAAGTAGACCGTTTCATGTTAAAAACAATCATTGATTATCCAAAAATCGAAGACGAACAGCAAATTGTGAGAGCAAATCTAAAGGGCGCGTTCGAAAAAATTAAACCCGTCGTCTCCGTTGCACAGATTCTAAGTGCACAAGCCGCCGTCAGAGAGGTTTATATGGATGAGAAAATTGAAAAATATATTCTAGACATTGTGTTTGCGACACGTTATCCAGAGAAATACCGCCTAGCAGAACTCAAGCCTTTAATTTCTTTTGGAGCTTCTCCAAGGGGAAGTATCAACTTGGCGACGGCAGCTAAATGTTATGCGTTTATCAAACGTCGTGGCTATGTCATCCCCGAAGATGTACGCGCAATCGTCTATGATGTACTGCGTCACCGTATTGGGATTACCTATGAAGCGGAAGCAGAAAATATAACATCCGAAGACATTATTAGTAAAATTGTCAATGTCATTGAGGTGCCTTAATTCGTAGTGACTTTATTGTTTGATTTACAAATCACACACCCCTAACAGTACACTTATCAAATGGATACCAAGGAATTACTTAAAAAAGTTAGAAAAATAGAGATCAAAACACGGCGGTTGTCCGACCATGTGTTTGGGGGCGAGTACCACTCGACTTTCAAAGGCCGTGGAATGACCTTTTCTGAAGTAAGACCTTATCAGTATGGTGATGATGTGCGAAATATTGACTGGAACGTCACCGCACGCTGCAACGAGCCACATATTAAGGTGTTTGAAGAAGAGCGCGAACTGACAATGATGTTAATGGTTGATGTGTCGGGGTCCAAATTGTTTGGAACCGAGGCGCAATTTAAAAATGAAATTGTAACTGAAATTGCCGCGACCCTAGCGTTTTCGGCCACACAAAACAATGATAAAATTGGGCTCATTTTATTTTCCGATGGGATTGAGTTATACATCCCGCCTAAAAAAGGACGTTCTCATGTATTGAGAATTATTAGAGAATTGATTGAGTTTAAACCCAAAAGCAAGCTCACGGATATTGCGGAAGCTTTAAAGTTTCTATCAAATGTGATGAAAAAGAAAGCCATTGTGTTTTTACTTTCTGATTTCATGACCGAAGAATATCAACACAATTTAAAAATTGCTTCTGGAAAACATGATATCACAGGAATCCGAGTTTATGACAAATACGAAGCTGAGATTCCGAATTTAGGAATGGTACAAATGCAAGACCAAGAAACGGGTGCCTCGTTTTTAGTCAATACGGCCTCAAAAAGGGTGCGTAAAAACTACCAAGCGAATTACCAAACCAAGCTTCATTATTTCTCGGATAGCTTTAAAAAATCAGGCGCAGGCGCTCTCGATTGTAGAGTGGATGAAAGTTATGTAAAAAAATTATTGGGCTATTTTAAACAACGTGGATAAACAATACATGAAGGCAGACATCAACATAAAACACCGCTCTATTCAAAATTTACTTTTGAGTGTTTGTTGTATACTCATTTCTCTTGTGAGCTATGGGCAAGTGTCCTCTAGTATCGATTCGACTGCTATAAAAATTGGAGCCGAATTATTTTATAAAATCCAAGTAAAGGCAGACACGACCGCGCTCGTGGTGTTCTCAGAAGAACAAACGTTTCAGCCACTTGAAATGATCAACAGCTACGCAATTGATACCACCAAAAAAGAAGGGTATTACCAGCTGACAAAGACCTATGGTCTGACTCAATTTGATTCTGGAGTTTATACCATCCCAAAACAAAAAATCATTATTGGAGACAATGTCTTTTTTACAGATTCTTTACAGGTTCAAGTAAATACGGTGGTAGTCGATACCACCAAGCAAAAGCTTTTTGACATCAAACCACTTGTCCAGGTTGAAAAAAAACGTTCTGGAGTCTGGAATGTTTTAGGAATTATTTTACTCATTTCATTACTCATTAGTGGTCTGTTATATTGGTTTATTTGGCGGAAAAAACCATTGACCGAAGCAGAGAAAATTGCTGCACTCCCTCCGTATGAGCGTGCCAAACGTGCCCTTGAAAAATTAGATGAAGAGCGTTATTTTGAAAATGAAGAAATTAAAACATACTATTCGGATCTGACTTTAATTTTAAGACAATACCTCGATGAAAAGGTGTACGAACAATCGCTTGAAAGTACAACAGACGAATTGGTGTCCCGCTTACAAATATTAGAAGCCGCCAATCAAATCACCCTAAGTAAAGACACCATCCGGAATATTGAAACCATTTTGAAACGTGCCGATTTAGTGAAGTTTGCCAAATCCAAACCCGATTTTCAACTTGCAAAACTCGATAAAAGCACCATCGAATTGGAAATCGATCATGTAAAAGACGGACTTCCTGAACCTACCGAAGAAGAGTTATTAAAAGATTTGGAATATCGTGAAGCACTCGCACGCCAGCAGAAGCGCAAAAGAATAAAGCAAATTGCAGCCATCGTTCTTGGAGTCCTTTTAATCACCATTACAGGGTTTGTAATCCGCTCTGGTTTTACAGAAGTCAAAGACACGATGCTTAGAAACCCTAGTAAAATTTTACTAGAAAAAACACCTTGGGTCACAAGTGAATATGGCGCGCCAGGAATCACCATTTCAACACCCGAAGTTTTAGAGCGTCAGAATGTTGAACTTCCCGAAGAGATGAAAGGCAAGGTTCAAATGATCACCTTTACATTCGCTGGAATCAACACTCCGATTGATGTGGTTGTAAACAGTTCAAAGTTTGCCACAAAACCTGATGAAAGTGGTAAAGAAAAAGAAGTTCCCATTGATCTCTTAAAAGTAGCAGAAGGCGTTTTGGATACCTTTGAGAAAAATGGCACAAAAAATATTACCACTCGCAATGAACAATTTATAACACCCAATGGGCAAGAAGGAGTTAAATCCTTTGGAACAGCAGAGTTCCTTATAGAAGAAAAACTGGTAAAAGGCGAATATATTATTTTAGGGTTTTCGACTCCCAATTTATTACAACAAGTCATATTGACTTGGAAAGAGAACGATATATATGCCGATCAGATGATAGAGCGTATTCTGAATTCTATCGAACTTATTAAACTAACACAAGACGAAAAGTAATGTTTAACGGAATCGATTTTACTCAAAAAGAATTTTTATGGCTGCTGCTATTAGTCCCTGTCTTGGTCTTTTGGTATGTACTGAAACTCAAAAAACAGACGGCTCAATTAAGCATTTCAAGTGTGCAGGGTTTTCAAAGAAATACCATTTGGAGTACGCTAAAACATGCTTTATTTGGACTCAGAATGGCAGCGATTGTTTTGGTGGTTTTGGCACTTGCGCGGCCTCAAACGGTGGATGTATCGTCCAAAACAAAAACAACCCGAGGAATTGACATCGTTATGGCGATTGATGTTTCTGCGAGTATGTTAGCAAAGGATCTAAAACCCAATCGACTTGAAGCGCTGAAAAATGTGGCTGCTGATTTTATCAAAGGGCGTCCCAACGACCGAATAGGCCTTGTAGAATATGCAGGAGAAAGTTATACAAAAACACCGATTACAAGCGACAAAAGTATTGTCCTTCAGTCGTTAAAAGATATAAAATACAATACCGTGATCACAGGTGGAACTGCCATTGGGATGGGGCTCGCAACCGCCGTGAATCGCATCAAAGACAGCAAAGCAAAAAGTAAAATCATCATTCTTTTAACGGATGGCGTGAACAACGCTGGATTTATCGACCCACAAACGGCGAGTGAATTAGCGGTCGAATATGGCATTAAAACATACACCATCGGATTGGGTACCAATGGGATGGCGTTATCACCAGTTGCGATTCGAAATGGTGTGTTTCAGTATGGAAAAGCTCAAGTAGAAATTGATGAAGAGCTCTTAAAAGAAATTGCGGAGGTCACTGGTGGGAGATACTTTAGAGCAAACAACAATCGTAAATTAAAGGAAATTTATAAAGAGATTGACAAGCTCGAAAAAACGGAAGTAGAAGAATTTAAGTTTTATAATTATGAAGAAAAATTTAGGCCGTTAATTTGGTTCGCCCTAGGTTTATTATTGTTTGAGTTTTTATTGCGATTTACAATATTTAGAAGTTTTATTTAGATGTATCAATTAGAAGAAAAAATATGGTTTTGGTTGCTACTCATCATCCCCGTGATGGTGGTGGTATTTCTGTGGACACTTCTCTGGAAAAAACGAGTTCAGAAAAAGTTTGGAAACACAAGCACCCTCAAACGGCTCAGTCCAGATCAATCTGTATTCAAATCGGTGCTTAAATTTTGTGTACTATGTCTTTCCATAGGCTGTTTTGTGATTGCTTTGGTCAATCCGAAAATTGGCACAAAACTTGAGACCATCAAACGCGAAGGCGTCGATATTGTTTTTGCCATTGATGTTTCGAAAAGTATGCTTGCGGAAGATGTGGCTCCCAATCGGTTGGAAAAATCCAAACAGTTGGTGACTCAAATTATAAATAATTTAGCAAGTGATCGCATCGGAATTATTGCCTATGCTGGCAAAGCTTTTCCACAACTGCCAATCACGACGGATTATGGCACGGCAAAAATGTTTTTGCAAAGCATGAATACCGATATGCTTTCCTCACAAGGAACCGCCATAGATGAGGCCATTCAATTGTCGCGAAATTATTTTGATGATGAAGAACAAACAAATAGAGTGTTGGTCATCATATCTGACGGAGAGGATCATAACGACCTCAGCGTGGAGGTTGCGGAAGCAGCTTCTGAAGAAGGCATCAAAATATACACCATAGGAGTGGGAAGTGAAAAAGGAGGCCCAATCCCATTGAAACGAAATGGGGTGGTGATGAGTTACAAAAAGAATAAGGACAACGAAACGGTGATCACAAAACTGAACTCAGAAACCTTAAAGTTAATTGCCGCAGAAGCGAAAGGCGAATACATTGACGGTAATACCACGTCAGCTGTGGTCGAACAAATTCGAGACATTTTAAATAAAATGGACAAGAAAGAGTTTGAAGCCAAAGAGTTTGCAGAGTACAAAGATCAATTTCAATGGTTTTTAGGATTGGGCTTGTTCTTTTTAATTTTAGATATTTTGTTTTTAGAACGAAAAACAGCTTGGCTGAAACGCTTGAATTTATTTAACGAAAACCTATGAAGTACTTAAATAACATACTGAAAAACCGAAGGTTTGAAACTCGACAATTGATATCCGTTGGAAATTCTTACGGGTTCTTATTCTTGTTTTTAATGTCGGTATTTGTTGGATATGCGCAAGAAGTAGATCCTCAATTATCTGAATCCAATGATTATGTGTTTGAAGGAAATTCGATTGTTGAAGAAGATTTTATTGAAGCCGAAAAAAAATACCGCTTGGCAGTTTCAACAAAAGAAAATAACGCGACAGGGTCTTTTAATTTAGGAAATGCCTATTATAATTCTGAACTGTATGATGAAGCACTGCTGCGCCATTTAGAGGCTGTAGAAAACAGCAGCTCAAAAACTGAAAAACACAAGGCATATCATAATATCGGTAATATTTTAATGCAAAAAAAACAATGCAAGGAAGCGGTTTCAGCCTTTAAAAATGCCCTAAGAAACAATCCTTCTGACGATGAAAGTCGGTATAATTTAGCGCTTGCTCAAGAGTGTGCTAAAGAGCAAGGGGACGGCGATGGGGAGGGTGACGACGAGGACAAAGATAAAGATAAGGACGAAAACAAAGACGAGAAAGACGACAGCGACGAGAAAAAGGATAAAGACGAAAAAAACAAAGATAAAGGGGACGAAGACGAAGATAAAAACGAAGGAGACGATAAGGAAGATGAAGACGGAAAACCCAAAGACGATAAGGGAGATCAGAAAAATAAAGACCCTAAAGATGACAAAGGTCAACCGCAACAGCAACCTGGAAAACTGTCACCACAACAAGTAAAAAATTTACTTGAAGCGATGAACAATGAAGAGAAAAAAGTGCAAGAAAAAATGAATGCCTCTAAAACAAAAGGCGTCAAAGTTAAAACTGAAAAAGACTGGTAAAGAATGAAACTAAACATACTTTTACTTACATTTTTTATGTCCGGAATACTTTCGGCTCAGGTGTCCTTTGATGCAAAAGTGAGTAAAAAACAACTCGGAATCAATGAACGTCTTCGCGTTGATTTTACAATGAACACAGACGGCGATGATTTTGAGCCGCCGAATTTTGAGAATTTTACAGTCGTTGGCGGACCGAGTCAATCCATTAATAATTCTTGGATAAATGGGGTGCGTTCGTTTTCAAAAAGTTACAGTTATTTTTTAGCACCCAAAAAACGGGGAGAATTTACCATTGGTCAGGCAACCATTGAAATTGATGGAGAAATCTATAAAACCCTTCCGATAAAAATAACCGTCACTGCTGCGATTGACAAGCCTAAAGACCCCAACGACCCTAATTATATTGCATCTCAAAATATACACTTAGTCGCTGAAATTTCCAATACTAACCCCTACTTAAATGAAGCGATTACCGTGGTTTACAAACTTTATGTCGCTCAGGGCACCGGGGTACGAAACTGGCGGGAATTAGACAGTCCGAGGTACAGTGATTTTTGGAGCCAAAACATTGATGTCAAAGGAATAAATAACATTCAGAATGGCACTTATAAAGGAGAGGATTACCGGTATGTAGTCCTTAAAAAAGCCGTTTTATACCCTCAAAAAATAGGGAAATTAACTATTGAACCGCTATCCCTTGATGTGACAGTTGAGGTTCCTTCACAACGACGTGATATTTTTGGCAGGAGTACGACTCCGGTCAATAGAACCATCTCTAGCGGAAATCGAACCATTAACGTGAAACCCCTCCCTGAAAATGAAAAACCAAAAGACTTCTCTGGGGCGGTCGGGAATTTCGATTTAAAGGTGACCACTAATAAACAAACACTGAAAGCTACCGAAGCGCTTGAGTTAAAAGTTAGTGTCTCAGGAAAAGGGAATTTAAAACTCTTCAGGCTTCCAAAACTAGTACTCCCAAGCGCACTAGAAGTCTATGAGCCTGAGCACTCTGAAAACGTCCAAATTAGAGGCTCTGGGATGCAGGGGGCTATTAGCGACACCTATACGGTGGTGCCCAACTTCCAAGGAAGTTATCCCATTCCAAACGTGTCCTTTTCTTATTTTGATTTAAAAACAAAACGCTATAAAACATTAACTTCAGAACGGCTCATTATAGAGGTCAATGAAGGTCCCAAGAGTGCAGGCAGTCCAAATAATAACCCCTCGGGAACCGTCACGGAAAATGTCATCACCCCAAACTTGAATCAATTCAGTTCTTTCAAAACAACGACAACTTTTCTGCCGATCACCTCCAAACCGTTTTTTAATTCCAACTTGTTTTGGCTCTTGTTGTTAGGCCCTTTCTTGTTAATTCCATTGATCATGTTAATGGTTAGAAACCGAATGACACGCGCCCTAGATGTGAGCGGAAATAAAATTCGAAAAACAAATCGATTGGCGCGAAAATATTTAAGTGCCGCAAAAAAATCTTTAGGAAAAAAAGAGGAATTTTATAATGCGCTTGAACGTGCACTTTATAATTATTTAAAATCAAAATTACGCTTAGAAACCAGTGAGTTTAATAAAGAAAAAATTGAAGAATTACTAGGAGATCAAAACGTAAATAGCACAACCTTAGAAGGGTTTATTTCCCTTTTAACTTCTTGCGAACTGGCGCGATATACTCCGCTTTCTACGGTTGACATGCAAAATGATTATAGTAAGGCCGCCAGTATAATTAATGCTTTAGACAAACAATTAAATTAGACAGATGAAAAAAATTCTTATTTTTTGGTTGATGTGTTTGGTTGGTTTTTCACAAACCACAGAGTCGTTTAAGCAAGCCAATGATCTTTATAATTCTGGTTACTATAAAGAAGCCATCAATCAGTATGACTCTATATTGGAATCCAATCAGCACTCTGCAGAGCTCTATTTTAATCTTGCCAATTGTTATTATAAATTGAATGAAATCGGCCCGAGTATCTTTTATTATGAGAAAGCGCTACAGTTAGCTCCAGACGATACGGAGATTCTAAACAACTTGGGTTATGCGCAAAAAATGACCATTGACGCCATACAAGAAGTTCCTGAAGGTGGAGTTTCAAAGTTATTAAATAGAACGCTCAACAGCTTAAGTGTAGATGGTTGGGCCACCCGAAGTGTAGGCTTGGTCTTTCTATTTGTAGCGCTATTTTTAGGCTATTATCTTTCTCAATCAGAAACTAAAAAACGGTTGTTTTTTATCTCAAGCAGCGTGGTTTTAATCTTACTATTTATCTCTCTAAGTTTATTGTTTAAAAAAGATAATTTTGATAAGAGTACGCATCCAGCGATTGTTTTTGCCAAGGAGACAGAGGTGAGAGCGGAGCCAAACCTTAGAGCAGAAACGTCCTTTACCCTCCATGAAGGCACCAAGGTTTTGGTGATTGAAGATTATAACGCAGACTGGTCAAAAATCAAATTACTCAATGGGGAAACCGGTTGGATATCGAGTTCTGAATTAAAAGCGCTCTAATAAAAATATAAAATTTCATTTCATTTTTTATTCTATCTTTACATTTATCTATAAAAATTAATGAATATCACAAAACAGCTTGCTTTTTTATACTCCCTTTTTTTTCTGCTCATTATAGTAGGGCCAACTCTTGCGCTTTTACATTCGAATGATGAGGTGTCAACGGTTGTTATTTCACTAGAAAAAGAAGCTGAAACAAAAGACATTAAAGATGTTAAGGAGTTTACAGAACTTGATTTTGACAAAACGCATTTCCTAAATGCGCATTTATTTAGAACAGATCAGACGTTATTGTTTGTGTTTTATAATAGAACCCTTAGTGAAACGCCTTTAGAAAACACCTCTCCCCCTCCAAAGTTTATATAGATTACATTCCGTATCTACAGACAAAGAACTTCTCTTTGTGACTTTTAATCAAACACTATTACAATGAAACAATTTTTTTCAAACATAAAAGGCGATGCTTTTGGTGGCATCACCGCTGGAGTCGTCGCATTACCATTAGCCTTAGCCTTTGGAGTTTCCTCTGGATTAGGCCCTAGCGCGGGTCTTTACGGCGCTATTTTTATTAGCTTTTTTGCAGCCCTTTTTGGGGGGACAAATACTCAAATATCTGGACCTACAGCTCCAATGACCGCCGTGAGTATGGTTGTCATTTCTGGAATTATAGCAGCCAATGATGGGGATTTATCAATTGCCCTTCCTGCCATATTAACCGTATTTTTAATTGCGGGACTTTCCCAAATTGGATTGGGTGTTTTGGGCTTAGGGAAGTACATTAAATACATCCCATATCCCGTGGTTTCTGGATTCATGACGGCTATTGGGGTCATTATTTTATTAACTCAAATTTTACCCTCGCTTGGTTACAACCCAAAAGAAGATCTGCAATATGTCAATCAATTCAAGGCACAGGCCGAAGAGGTGATTCTTGAAAATATTTTAAAAGATGAAGCGGGAGATGGGATCTTAGTCTTAGAAAATTTCACAGAAACCATCGATCGCGCTTCTTTAATATCGCAAGCCGACATCCAAAAAGAATCTGAAATATTAGCTTCTAAGAGTGCGTCGGGAACAATCGGTGCGCTAAAATTAATGCCTAGAGCACTTCAAAATATCAATTGGCTGGAGCTGATGCTAGCTTTGGGTACTATCATTATTATTTATGGCTTTAAACGCATTACAACCGTAGTCCCTAGTACGCTGGTCGCATTGGTGGTCATGTCTGGAATTGCCATCGTCTTTGGATTGAATTATAAACCCATCGAAGAAATTCCTAGCGGATTGCCCATTCTTCAATATGAAATTTTTACTAAATTTAAATTGGCAACCATTACGCCCTATATTTTTACAGGGTTTACACTCGCATTGTTAGGGGCGATTGACTCCTTACTCACAAGTATTGTCGCCGACAATATGACCAAAACAAGGCACAACCCAAACAAAGAGCTTATTGGGCAGGGTATTGGAAACAGCATTGCGTCTATGTTTGGAGGGATTCCAGGCGCTGGAGCCACCATCAGAACGGTTGTAAATATAAATTCTGGGGGTAAAACAAAACTCTCTGGAATGATTGCCGGCGTGATGCTGTTGTTTGTTTTGCTAGCCTTAGGCCCTATCGCTTCCAAAATTCCTACCGCAGTACTGTCGGGGATTTTAATAACTGTAGGAATTGGCGTGATGGACTACAAAGGTCTAAAAGCAATTCCGTCATTACCAAGGGATGTGTCGTTTGGTCCATTCAAATTAAGTTCTGAGGTCATAATCATGCTCGTTGTATTGTTACTCTCTACGTTTTGGGATTTAATTTTCGCTGTGGGAATTGGTTTGATTATCGCTTGTTTGATGTTTATGAAAAAAATTGGCGATCTAACTTCTGAATATTCCGATGTAAAGGTTTTAAAAGAAGAGGGGTGGCCAGATGAAAAGAATTTCCCTGAGCACTTAAAAGAGTCTGTGTTTATCAAACACATCAAAGGCCCATTGTTTTTTGGATCGACTTCTGATTTTCAGCAACTGTACAAACAAATTCCAGATACAGCAACCACTGTAATTTTGCGTTTGGAACGTATGCAATATATGGACCAATCTGGGCTTTATGCCATGGAGGACATGATTCAAGAGCTGCAAACAAAGAAGGTAGAAGTGCTGTTTGTAAACCTGTTAAAACAACCCCGCTATATGATGGAACGGATTGACATCATTCCAGATTTTATTCCAGAGGCACACATCTATGATAGCCTTGAGGAATGTATTGAAGGGTTATCTTGAAATTAAAATCACTTCGCTTCTTCGGGGGAATTAAGAATGTTCGGGAGCTCTAGTGGTGTTTCTTCATTAATGAAATTTGGAAAAATCATTGGAGCTATCGACTTTACAGGTTTGTAAAGTAGGGACGATTCGATTTCTTCATCGGAGACAAAAGGGATGGTTTTGTTTAAGGTATTAAAGATCAACAAAAGGATGCTGAGGATTAAAGCGATTTTAAGGCCTCCAAAAATACCACCTAATAATTTGTTTAGAACCCCTAGCGCTGCAAAATCGGCTAGTTTGGTCAGTGCTTTGCCTGCAAGTGAGATCACCAATACAATCACCACAAATGTTATGGCAAAGGCGGTGATGTTTATTGTTTTTTCACCCCATTCAAAACGGTCTGATAAAAATTCTGCTGCATAATTACTAAAATGTACAGCACCATATACGCCCACTAATAAAGCGAGTAAAGAGGTCACTTCAACAAAAAAACCCTTAGATAATCCTTTGATTAGTCCGTAAAGAATCAGTGCACCTAAAATAATATCAATGATTGCCATAGTGTTTAATTTAATTGATTTTTCAAAAATAACAATGATTCCTAACTTAACAACTCAAATGTTTCGTTTCTATTTTAATACACCCTAAATTTACGAAATAATTATGGCTCGAGACGAAGAACTTAAAAAACGATGGGAGGAGGTGGTTGAAAAACTATCCTCTCAATTTGCGGATGGCGATGCTTTGGACCTAGATGGTATCATCTATCTTATTGGTGTACAAGAACTTGGGCAACTACACAGAACCTTTAAAAAAGACGAGAAACTCAACCTAATGCACATTGCAATCTGTCGACTTTTAGAGCCCTACGGCTACTATGTGTTTGACTATTTTGATGAACAGGGTTGGCCACATTATACCATAAAAGAAGCCTTACCAAACCTAAAGGCTGGCGAACAAAGTATTCTGATGAAGGATGCGATTGTAAACTATTTTATTGAGGCGGAGTTTATTAGTTAAGTTTTCTTAAATTTGGCCATTATTTAATTTTATCATGATAGAAAAGATCCATAAACTTATAGAAGAAGCTGAAGCTTTTTCAACACAATCTTTAGAAGAACTAGAAGCATTTCGTATTAAGTTTCTTGGAAAAAAGGGACTTTTAAATGATTTGTTTGCAAGCTTTAAAGAGGTGCCAAACGAACAAAAAAAGGACTTTGGTCAAGCCATCAATAAATTAAAGAGTACCGCTCAAGAAAAGGTAAATTCTTTAAAGGCTTCTTTAGAAAACACTTCTACTGATAAGTCTCTTTTTGGTGATTTGTCCCGTCCCGGCGAGCCTTTTAATATTGGCGCAAGACATCCCATTTCGTTAGTGAAAAATCAAATTATTGATATTTTCTCTAGAATTGGATTTAATGTGAGTGAAGGGCCTGAAATCGAAGATGATTGGCACAATTTTACGGCTTTAAACTTGCCTGAGCATCATCCCGCAAGAGATATGCAGGATACATTTTTTATACAAACAGATCCGGATATTTTATTGCGAACGCATACCAGTTCGGTGCAAGTGCGTTATATGGAAAACAACCAACCCCCCATTCGTACCATTTCTCCGGGACGGGTGTATAGAAACGAAGCGATTTCAGGACGGTCACACTGTTTTTTCCACCAAGTAGAGGGTTTGTATATTGATAAAAATGTCAGCTTTGCAGACCTGAAACAAACGCTCCAATATTTTACAACGGAGCTTTTTGGAAAATCAAAAATTAGACTGCGACCTTCCTATTTTCCGTTTACTGAGCCAAGTGCTGAGGTGGATGTGTATTGGGGATTAGAAACCGAAACAGATTATAAAATGACCAAAGGAACCGGCTGGTTAGAAATTATGGGCTGTGGTATGGTAGATCCAAATGTACTTGAAAATTGTGGTATTGACTCGAAAGAATATTCTGGTTTTGCCTTCGGCATGGGAATCGACAGAATCGCCTTACTCTTACACCAAATTAGCGATATCCGATTGTTAAGTGAAAATAATGTGCGCTTTTTGGAACAATTTAAAAGTGCGCTTTAAGTCCTTTTTATTAAAAAAGACCTTTTCTATTACAGCATTGTGTTTCATTTGAAGAACTTATTTACTTCTAAAATTTAAAAAATCTTAGTAAAAAAATGAGATTATTACCGAAAAGTGGTGTTTTGCGCTAAATTTTACTAAGAACTGACCGTATTTAAAAACCCATTATTTTGAAAAAAGACATCCACATTCCAGAAGTAAAAGACGTTTATATTGCCGTTGTACATGAGTATAATGACACCTACAAAGTCTATGATTGGAATGCGTACATCATCAACGATAAATCCGTAGATTTAGAAATGGTGATTATTGTAACCAAAGGCTATTCTGAAGATAAGAAAACGGCCACCTTTAGAAAAAAAATTGAGGTACTTCCCGCTAAAGGTTACGCTAAAATTGAGATGCTTCTAGAAGATGTTTTGTCTATAAACAATCTTTTTAATGTGTCATTTTTTGAAGACAATCAACTGTTTGAAAAATCATTTGAGTTCAGAAAAAATACGATTAACGAAAATGCACTTCAACAAATCCCACTCATGAAGCTGAAAGGGGTTTTAAAATCTTAAACCTAACTGAGTTTTTCTGTTAGTTTTTTAAATGCTTTTTTGGGGTTTTTATGCATATATAAGATTTCATAAACAGTGTCTATAATCGGAGTTTGAGCAGGCATTTCCTTACCTTGATTGATCTCGTAAGCACTTTTAGTAGCATAATAGCCTTCGGCAATCATACTCATTTCCATTTGTGCAGATTTTACGGTGTAGCCTTTCCCGACCATGTTTCCAAACATTCTATTTCTAGAAAATAAGGAATAACATGTCACCAATAAATCTCCCAAATAAACAGTTTCATTGATATTACGTTTCATCTTATGAGCCTTTTTAATGAACCGTTTCATCTCGCGGGTGGCGTTGCTCATCAGAACACTTTGAAAATTATCACCATACCCTAGGCCGTGTGCCATTCCAGCAGCGATGGCATAAATATTTTTGAGCATAGCCGCATATTCCGCACCCACCACATCGTCATTGGTGCTTGTTCTTATGTAATTGCTCGAAAACTGATCGGCAATAGTACTCGCAATGTCAAGATCTGAACAAGCAATCGTAATGTAGGAAAGACGCTCTAAAGCAACTTCTTCTGCGTGGCAGGGTCCTGCTAAAACAACAATATTATTTAAATCGACTCCGTATTTTTGATGAAAATGTTCGCCTACCAAAAGTCCAGATTCAGGAATAATTCCCTTTACTGCTGACATAATTATTTTAGAAGAAATATCTACCGTTAATTTTTTAAGTTCATTTTCTATAAATGCAGAGGGAATTGCAAAGATTAAGACATCTGCATAGTCCGCCATTTTATTAATATCAGCATCAATATGAAGTTGATTGGTATTAAATTCTACAGAACTCAAATAAGAGGGGTTGTGCTCTTCTGAAATAATGTGGTCAATGGTTTGTTGTTTTCGTACGTACCACCCTACTTGGTCGCGATTTTCACAGAGCATTTTCACAATTGCTGTGGCCCAACTTCCACTTCCAAAAACGGCGTATTTTAAATCTGAAGACATTTAAATGGTGTTTTAGCGTTCAAAAGTACTAAAAATAATACGTTCTCAGCTGTGATATTAAAAGGCTTATTTAAATTTATTTTCTATGATTTCCAAAAACCGAACCTCAATATCTTCTTGACCCTCCCAGTTATTGTAGTCTGGTTTGATGATGGAATCTAATAAGTTCGTCGCTTCCTTATACGAATCTAAGGTACTCAGTTGAGACAATACACGCTCATAGTCCTCGTTACTGTTTTCAAATAAATTTTTGACAAAGGCAAGTCGGTCGTTTAATCCAATTTGAAATCCTTGTGTTTGTAGTTGATCGTTTAGGGAGGCTTGTGGTGACTCAGGCTCCACAGCATCAAAAATCGGAAGCTGCGCATAACTTGGTGACAACTCATTCAGGTCGTGCTCCACAGCTTCTATCGGTTCGTTTATAGCGTCTATAATCGCATCTACTTCAATTGTTTCTTCTGGCATTTGAGCAACCATATCTTTAATTTTTTCGATCGCGGGCTCCATAATGGCCTCCTCTTCTTCAGTGTCTATATTTACAAACGTCTTATCGGCCACCTCAACGGAATCTGTAACGGTATTATTAAACGCCCCGTCTAGAGAGCTGAAAAATGAAGCATCCATTCCAACCAAGTCGGGTGTTTCTCCATCGTGATTGTTTTCTATAAACTTTAAAATTGTGATTTTTTGGTAAAGCAATGCGATTTCAGATTGCATTTTTTCAAGGTCTTCTCTCCCTGTTAGTTTAAGGATTCTATGGGCGATACTGATTAATTCCGACTCTAGTTTCTTTTTCATACTGTTGTATTAAATTATTTATACCCGTTTTTAAGTGCTTGTAAACTCTATATTAATGACATTTTATAACTTTTAAATTTATACTTTTGATTTTTAATAAATTTATGTCACCTTTATAAAAACGAAAGTGAATTTCGTTTGGTGTTAAAATTACAAAATGTTTCTCGAAAATACAGTAAACCCTAAAGAACAATTTGGTTGGATCGAAGTCATCTGCGGATCGATGTTTTCTGGAAAGACTGAAGAATTAATTCGTCGCTTACGACGGGCTCAATTTGCTAAGCAAAAAGTTGAGATTTTTAAACCTGCCATTGATGTTCGTTACGATGATGAAATGGTGGTTTCTCACGATGCCAATGAAATTCGCTCCACGCCTGTGCCCTCTGCTTCCAATATCCCACTTTTAGCAGATGGATGTGATGTTGTTGGTATTGATGAAGCACAATTTTTTGATGATGAAATTGTAAACGTCTGTAATGATCTTGCCAATAAAGGTATTCGGGTGATCGTCGCGGGTCTGGATATGGACTTTAAAGGGAATCCTTTTGGGCCGATGCCAAATTTGATGGCAACTGCAGAATATGTTACCAAAGTGCATGCTGTGTGTACGCATACGGGAAACTTGGCACAGTACAGTCATCGTAAGTCTAAAAATGACGACTTGGTCCTTTTAGGCGAAGTGGACGAATATGAGCCGCTCAGTCGAGCCGCCTACTATAAAGCACTCCTAAAAGAAAAGTTGCAAGACATGGATGTTGTAAACCCAACCGATGTTGACACCAACAAAAATAACTCAAATGCCTAAAGTCACAGAAACCACTTTAGAAATTAACTTGGCTTCTTTAAAGCATAATTTTGAGTTCCTAAAATCAAAACTCCAAAACAACACGCTATTTTTGGCAGTCGTCAAAGCATTTGCTTACGGCAGTGACGCTGTAGTAATTGCTGAGTGTCTTCAAAAAATGAAGGTTGATTATTTTGCGGTCGCCTATATTAATGAAGGAGTTGCTCTAAGAAAAGCCGGAATCACAACTCCTATTTTAGTGTTGCATCCTCAGGTGAGTAATCTGAGCCTCGCCATAGAACATTGTTTAGAGCCTAGCTTATACACCTCAAAAATACTGCAAGCGTTTGAGCGTATCGCACATCAGCACAATCAAAAAAATTATCCAGTTCATATTAAATTTAATACCGGTTTAAATCGTCTCGGGTTTGAATCAAATGAACTCGATTTGGTTGTAGAAGAGTTATCGAAAACCAGCGCTTTAAAAGTGAAATCCGTTTTTTCTCATTTAGCGGCGAGTGAAGATTTGGAAGAAAAAGCATTTACCTTAGGTCAAATTGATCTTTATAAATCCCTTTCTACAACCTTTATTGAAAAGCTAGGATACCCCGTTATCCGGCATTTGTGTAACACCTCGGGGGTGCTTAATTACCCCGAAGCACATTTTGATATGGTACGTTGTGGAATTGGCTTATATGGGTATGGCAATACGGATAAAGAGGCTCAAAACTTCCGACCTATAGCGACTTTAAAATCTATTATTTCACAAATACACGACGTTGCAAAAGGGAAAAGTGTGGGATATAACCGAGGCTTTATAAGTCCTGAAGATTCAAAAATTGCAACAATTCCTATTGGGCATGCCGATGGAATTGGAAGGCATTTTGGGCATGGTATGGGTATGGTCTCGATTGGCAAGAAAAAAGCAGCTATTGTAGGCAATGTGTGTATGGACATGATTATGGTGGATGTGGCGGACATTGAGTGTAACGAAGGTGATGAGGTCGTGTTATTTGGCCCAGAATTCTCAGCAGAGACGAGTGCCGCTGCAGCAAATACCATATCTTACGAACTCATTACAGGCATCTCCCAACGTGTGAAGCGTGAAATCGTGTACAAATAATTGCTATCGCATCTTTTTTTTATTAATTTAGAGGCATCTTATTAACTCAAACCTACTTAATTATGTTCAAAGAATTTAAAGAATTTGCAATGAAAGGCAACCTCATCGATATTGCGGTTGGCTTTGTAATGGGTGCAGCTTTCAAAGAAGTTGTGACTAGTTTTACAGGAGGCATTATTTCTCCACTTATTGGATTGGTTTTCAAAACTGATTTAAAAGATTTGAAATATGTAATTTCTGAAGGGTCTGTAAATAGTAGTGGTGTTATAGAGGGTGGCTCTGCACTATTATGGGGGCAGTTTTTGACATATACAATTGATTTCATAATTGTTGCCTTTGCAATGTTTCTTCTTGTAAAGGGAGTTAATTCCTTTAAACGTAAAGAAGAAGTTGCTGCACCAGCACCCGCTGGCCCATCAGACAACGATCTGTTGTCTGAAATTAGGGATTTACTAAAAAAATAGACCTTTTTAACGAAATTCGCAAAGGCGGACAAATTTGTTCGTCTTTTTTTATTTTACTTCTTTTATTCTCGGTTTATTTACTAATTTTATCGCCTTAATTTAAGATTTAAAATAATGAAAATTGCAGTTGTAGGAGCTACCGGAATGGTAGGTGCCGTCATGTTAAAATTACTCGAAGAGCGTCAGTTTCCACTTACGGAACTTATTCTTGTTGCTTCGGAGCGCAGTGTTGGTAAAAAAATAAGCTATAAAGGAGTTGACCATACGATTGTGGGGCTTGCGACGGCTGTTGAAATGCGTCCAGACATCGCTATTTTTTCTGCGGGTGGGGACACTTCCCTTGAATGGGCACCAAAATTTGCGGAGGCTGGAACGACGGTTATTGATAACTCTTCTGCCTGGCGAATGGATCCTACAAAAAAATTAATTGTTCCAGAAATTAACGCTTCCATTTTAACGGCTGACGATAAAATTATAGCCAACCCAAACTGCTCAACAATTCAATTGGTCATGGCGTTATCACCATTGCATGATAAATACAAAATGAAACGCGTGGTTATTTCTACCTACCAATCTGTTTCAGGAACAGGCGTTAAGGCCGTTCAGCAGTTAGAAAACGAAATCAATGGAATTAAAGGAGAAATGGCATACCCTTACCCGATAGGAAGAAATGCGCTGCCACACTGCGATGTGTTCCTTGAAAACGGATACACCAAAGAAGAAATGAAATTGGCGATGGAACCTCAAAAAATATTAGACGATCGTTCCTTTGCGATTACGGCCACCGCCGTTCGAATTCCGACCGCAGGTGGGCACTCTGAATCTGTAAATGTGCAGTTTGAAAATGATTTTGATCTTCAAGAAGTACGAGCGATTCTGAGTCAATCAGACGGGGTAACGGTTCAAGATAACACAGATACAAATACGTACCCAATGCCTATATACGCAAATGGAAAAGATGATGTTTTTGTAGGGCGTATCCGACGCGATGAAACACAAGCAAATACCTTGAATCTATGGATTGTTTCGGACAATTTACGGAAAGGTGCTGCTACAAATACCATTCAAATTGCGGAATATCTAGTGGCTAATATATTATAGCCACTTAGATGCTTTCGATCACCAATGTCTCTTTTCGGTATAACGAACGTGCGGTCTTAAATACCGTTTCAGCCATCGTTCATAGCGGCGATTGTTTGGCCATTGTAGGAGAAAGTGGCTCTGGAAAAAGCACGCTTCTAAAGCTTGTTTTTGGTCAAATGGATGTAGATGGTGGTACAATCTTCTGGAAAGACCAAGCTATTTTAGGGCCTAAAAACAAACTTGTTGTAGGGCACGATTTTATGAAGTATGTGGCACAAGAATTTGACTTGATGCCTTATACAAGTGTTTCCGAAAACATCGGGAATCACCTTTCTAATTTTTATCCTGATGAGAAAAAAGCACGTGTTGAAGAGCTTATTGAGGTGGTAGAACTAGAAGGGTTTGAAAACACAAAAGTGCAGTTTTTAAGTGGAGGTCAAAAACAACGTGTTGCCTTGGCAAGAGCGATTGCAAAACGCCCAGAGATTATTCTTTTGGACGAGCCTTTTAGTCACATCGATAATTTCAAAAAACAATCGTTGAGACGTAATTTGTTTGCGTATTTAAAAATAAATAACATCGCTTGTGTGTTGGCAACGCATGATAAAAATGATGTCTTGTCATTTGCAGATCAAATGATGGTGCTTCACAATGGGAGTGTTTTGGTCACAGAGAGCCCAAGCAATATCTATTCCGACCCAAGGCATCCGCTGGTTGCTGCTTTTTTTGATGAATACAGCAGTATTGATGGCGAATTCTATTATGCACATCAAATTACTTTGGTGGACAACAGCTCGCTCAAAGCGGTGGTAAAACACAGCTTCTATATGGGAGAACATTACTTGGTAGAAGCAGACCTCAACGGCGTCCTTGTTTGTTTTAAAAATGCGACTGCTCTGAAAGAAAGTTCGGTGGTTTCGTTAAAGTTAAATCGTTAGGAAGATTATTTTTAACCTAGATCATTTCGGTTTATCAATTTAAAATATTAAATTACACCTTCTAAGTCTAATTAAAATTTTAAACTATGTCATTCTTTTTACTCCCCTTTGTTATTCTTGCATTCATTGTTTTGTTTGCCGCGTTTTTTACAGTCAAACAACAAACCGCTGCCATTATTGAACGTTTTGGGAAATTTCACAGCATTCGACAATCTGGTCTCCATTTAAAAATTCCTTTAGTTGACCGAATCTCTGGTCGTTTAAGTTTAAAAATCCAACAGCTGGATGTCTTAATTGAAACCAAAACATTGGATGACGTATTTGTTCGTCTCAAGGTTTCTGTTCAATTTAAGGTAATTCGTGAAAAAGTATATGATGCTTTTTATAAGTTAGATTATGCCCACGATCAAATCACCTCGTATGTATTTGATGTGGTAAGAGCAGAGGTCCCAAAAATGAAACTTGATGATGTTTTTGTTAAAAAAGATGATATTGCCATTGCTGTCAAATCAGAGCTAAACCAAGCCATGATGGATTATGGTTATGACATCATAAAAACCTTAGTGACAGATATTGACCCGGATGCTCAGGTTAAGGAGGCGATGAATAGAATTAATGCTTCAGAACGAGAAAAAATAGCCGCACAATTTGAAGGAGATGCTGCGCGTATTTTGATCGTTGAAAAAGCAAAAGCGGAAGCAGAAAGCAAGCGTCTTCAAGGTCAAGGTATTGCTGATCAACGTCGTGAAATTGCACGTGGTTTAGAAGAGTCTGTTGAGGTCTTAAATAAAGTGGGGATCAATTCTCAAGAAGCCTCGGCTTTGATTGTTGTAACGCAGCATTATGACACGCTTCAGTCTATCGGACAAGAAACCAATAGCAATCTTATATTATTGCCAAATTCTCCACAAGCGGGTAGCAATATGTTGAATGATATGGTGGCGAGTTTTACGGCAAGTAACCAAATTGGTGAAGCCATGAAAAATGGTCCTAAGAAAGTTATGCCTAAGAAATAAGTTGTCTTTTAGGTATTAAAAAACTCCCATAAATATAAATTTTATGGGAGTTTTTTAATTAGGAATAAATTCGCTCTAACTCATTTATCGCGTCACTGACCCGCCAGGGTTGGATGCCGTTTTAAATTTGATCCGCTGCTTCGCTTAACAAGGGGTGAGCGTCTGTTTTTGCAGTGGCTATAAAAGACTCGATTTGTTCGTTTTTTTCTAGACCATTCTCTAAAAGTACTTTTAGCATAAGCGCCACCGCAATGCGTGTTCCTACTTTTTTAGCCGCTGTATTAAATAAGGGTTCTAAATCTTCATACAAAACATCGTTAGCCAACAACTGAATCTCTGCTTTTACTTTTTGTTGTTTTGCTTCTGGAAGGTTCGTGTACTTTTTTCCAAGCTGTTTAATGACGTCAATTGCTTTTCTTTTTGGCGCTTGTGACTGCGCTTGATGATTGGCAGGTTGGGTTTGCTTAGGTTCTTTTTTTACCCAATTGTCTCTTAAACCCACGGTTTTGTTAAATACCAGATTGGTAGCGGTGCTATCGTTGTCAACATTAAAATAACCAATGCGTTGAAATTGAAATTGTTCACCTACGGTTACATTTTTAATATGTGGTTCAACGAATGCTTTTCTCACTTTTAAAGATTCTGGGTTCACAAAGGTTGAAAAATCTTCTGTTTGGCTATCGGGTGCTTCGTGTAAAAACAAACGGTCGTATTCTCGGACTTCAGCTTCTATGGCGTGCGCAGTGGACACCCAATGCAAGGTTCCTTTAACCTTACGAAGGCTTTCGGGGGTTCCGCTGCCACTTAAACTGTTTGGGTCATAAGTACAATGAACCTCTAAAATTGTGCCGTTAGCATCTTTTACAACGCTTTCTGCTTTTATAATAAAAGCGTTTTTGAGGCGCACTTCTTTTCCAAGGGAAAGTCTAAAATATTTGCTGTTCGCTTCTTCCTTAAAATCGTCGCGTTCTATATACAAGTTTCTTGAAAACGGTACTGTTCTGGAGCCTGCGCTTTCATCTTCTGGATTGTTTTCTGCTTCCAACCATTCTTCTTTTCCTTTTGTGTAGTTTTGAATCACCACCTTTATCGGATCTAAAACAGCCATAATTCGAGCCGCTTTTTTGTTGAGGTCTTCTCGCACACAAAACTCTAAAAGGGATACATCAATGATGTTGTCGCGTTTGGCAACTCCGACCTTGTCTACAAAATTACGAATGGATGTTGGCGTGTAGCCACGGCGTCTTAGACCTGAAATGGTGGGCATTCGTGGATCGTCCCAACCGCTTACAACCTTATCTTCTACTAGTTTTAATAACTTTCGCTTACTCATAATGGTATAGCTTAAGTTTAAACGTGCAAATTCGCGTTGCTTTGGAATTAAAGGAAGGGAATCGTTGTTATAATTAGATACTATATTTTTAAACCAGTCGTATAAATCTCTGTGTGGTTTAAATTCTAACGAACATAAGGAGTGTGAAATCTGCTCTAAATAATCACTTTCGCCGTGGGTCCAATCATACATCGGGTAAATACACCAAGTCGATCCTGTGCGGTGGTGGTCGGCGTGAAGTATGCGATACATTAAAGGATCGCGCATCAACATATTGACATGTTTCATGTCTATTTTAGCTCTTAACACATGGGTTCCGGCTTTAAATTCGCCGTTTTTCATTTGATTAAAAAGCGCTAAATTTTCTTCAACAGAGCGGTTTCTAAACGGACCGTCTTCTCCTGGTTGTGTGGGGGTTCCTTTTTGAGTGGCCATCGCTTCACTGGATTGCGAGTCTACATAAGCTTTGCCGTCTTTGATCATTTCTACCGCCCAAGCGTGTAATTGCTCAAAATAATCCGAGGAGTATACTTCTTTATCCCATTTGTAACCCAGCCAAGAAATATCTTCTTTAATGGCGTCTACATATTCCTGATCTTCTTTTGTGGGGTTGGTGTCGTCAAAACGTAAGTTGACAGGGGCTTTGTAGGTTTCACCCAAACCAAAACTAATTCCGATTGCTTTGGTGTGTCCTATATGAAGATAGCCATTGGGTTCTGGTGGAAACCGAAAGCGCAGCTTGTTTTGTGGCAAGCCATTTTTTAAATCTTCTTCTACTATTTGCTCTAAAAAGTTAAGCGGTTTGTGTGTTTCTGACATAATAAGGTGTATTTCTTGGATAAATACGTAGCAAAATTAATCAAATAAAAAGTTTATAGATATATCTTCGGTATAATTATTATTTTTATCGAAATAAAAAAAGAGAACATGGGAATTATTAAGGTTGAAAACATAAGAGTATATGCGTACCATGGGTGTCTGAGCGAGGAGACCACGATTGGCAGTGATTACAGGGTTGATGTTAGTGTAGAGGCGGATTTAGAAAAATCATCTGTGACAGACGCTTTAAACGACACGGTTGACTATGTGACTTTAAATACTATTGTGGTGGAAGAAATGCGAATTCCTGCAAAATTATTGGAAGCGGTAGCGAAACGAATCATCAATCGGGTATTTGAAAATTGTGAAACGGTGGTATCGGTTTCGGTTTCGGTTTCTAAAATTAACCCTCCGATTGGAGGGGATGTGGAAAAAGTGACAATTATCCTAAGTGAATCGCGCTAAAATAAGTTTTTGGAGAGGCTTAATTATAGAGGCTGTTAAGAGTCCTTTTTTAATGGATTCTTTTCTTTTATCTTGTGTAACGTTTAAATTTGCTTAAATTTGCATTCCTTTTTGGGCGTCTTGGCCGAGTGGCTAGGCAGAGGTCTGCAAAACCTTCTACAGCGGTTCGAATCCGCTAGACGCCTCAATTTATGAAGACCACAACTTTTATAGGTTGTGGTTTTTTTATTGCCTTATTTCTTCAATAATCGTCTGTGGGTTTAATTGGTCTTTGGGTAGAAAGCCTTTCGTGATGAGAACCAGTCCACAAATAATTAAAATAATTCCTAGTAATTTTTTAATTTTTAAAATAATCACAGGAGTCAATTGTTTTTTTAATTGTTTCGCTAACACTATTTTAAATAAATCTGTGATAAAATAAACTAAGATGAGCGATCCAAAAAATACATAAAAACGATTGATGTCATTTTCTAAACTTGGTCCTGTAACGATGATAATACCCAACCAAAAAATTAGTACGCCAACATTGATAAAGTTGAGTAAAAAACCTTTAATAAATAACTCGATATAATTTACCTTAAACGAGTTGGATAGCTGTGCTTTAAGGTCGTTTCGGTTTGGTTTTTTTAGAAAAACAATTAGACCGTAAACCGTTAAAATGGTACCTCCAAATACATATAAGCCAGGTTGGTTGCTTAAGTTTTCTAAGAGTTGAAAGCTGCTAAAATAAGCCAATCCTATAAAAATAATATCCGCAATTATAACGCCCGCATCAAAAGCGACAGCGGCACGAAACCCTTTAGTGACACTGGTTTCAATGAGCACAAAAAAGACGGGGCCGATCATAAAGGCTAAGAAAAAACCAAGGGGTATGGCAGCCTGGATATCATCTATCATAGTACTTTAATTTAAAAAATGTGTTAATCTTTATAAATAACTCTTCCGCCGATCATATTGATTTGCTTTACAGTTTTTGGGGTCCCGTGAATTGTCAAATCTCCGCCAGCAACTATTCTAACTTCAATAACTTCAGAACTTTTTACATCTGCTTCTCCACCTGCTTTTATTTTTATTTCAGAATTTACTGCTTGAAGTGAAGCGCCTTCATAAATACCTCCTGTTCTGATCTTTATATTTTGGAATTCTGTGGCGCCGTTGACTTTGATTGTCCCACCCGTCACACTTTTAATTGATAATAGTTTTGTATCGGTGATGACGGAAATCTCTCCACCCTCTTGTGCTTTTAATTCCAACTCGTATTGTTTAAATAGGGATTCCGAAACCACTTTAGCACCTTCGTTAACATCAATAATATCAATTTTTGTATAGAAGAGTTTTACAAAGGTTTTATTGCCATTAAATGATTTATTAAGATCCATTTTAATTTTAAGAAGATCGTTTTTTTGAACGATAAAAACATTGGAGGTATCCTCTCCTGTGATTTCAATTTTGTTTTCTGTTGATTGAATCAGCTCTACATTTATGAGGTCGTAAACTTTGAGTTCTGAAAATTCGCCTAAGGTTTTACTAACTGGAGTTTGAGAACTTGCTAAAAAACTAGAAAAAAGGATGAATAAAAAATACCGTTTCATATGTTTGTATTTATTGATTTTTATAAGTCACATGTGACATCCATTTAATTATTTACTTGAATATCAAGTTATAGTTATGGATTTTTCATGAGTAAATCTTTTTAAAATGTAATTTAAGTTAATATAAAGTCTAAATGTTTTTTTACTAAATCAGCTTGTTTGACACGAACCTCAACTTCATCACCTAATTGGTATTTAGTTTTGGTTCTTTCGCCTATCAAAGCAAATTCTTCAGCATCAAATCTATAAAAATCTCCTTTAATATCTCTAATTCTTATCATGCCTTCGCATTTATTTTCTATAATTTCTACATACATACCCCATTCAGTCACACCAGATATAACACCTAAAAAGGTATCTTCTTTATGGTCTTGCATATATTTAACTTGCATGTATTTTATAGAATCACGCTCTGCTTTGGTTGCAAGATATTCCATGTTAGAAGAGTGTTTACATTTTTCTTCATAAACACCTTCGCTAGTTGTTTTATTGCCGTCTAAATAATATTGTAGCAAACGGTGTGCCATAACATCCGGATAACGACGGATAGGGGATGTAAAGTGGCTGTAATAATCAAAAGCCAAACCGTAATGCCCTATATTTTTTGTAGTATAAACTGCTTTACTCATACAACGAATGGTGAGTGTATCTACAAGATTTTGTTCTTTGGTCCCTTTTACATTTTTTAGAAGAGTATTTAAAGAATGTGTGGTAGTTTCTCTACTTTTAAAATTTAATTGATGTCCAAATTGTGAAACAATTCTTTGAAGTCCAGCTAGTTTTTGATCGTCTGGTTCATCATGAACCCTGTAAATAAATGTTTTTAGTGGCAATTGTTTTCCAATAAATTCAGAAACTTTTCTGTTTGCTAATAACATAAACTCTTCAATAAGTTTATTTGCATCTTTGGATGTTTTGAAAAATACGCCTACAGGATTATTCGCTTCATCAAGATTAAATTTAACTTCTGCTTTGTCAAAAGAAATAGCACCATCTTTCATACGTTTTGAACGCATTATTTTTGCTAGTTCGTCTAATTTTAAAATAGCATCCTTAATGGCAGTATCAGCTGTATAGGCTTCGTCGGTAATGGATATTTCTGCAGGAATGGTACAGTCTTCAGTTTCTATCATGTGCTGCGCTTCTTCATAAGCAAATCGTGCATCACTGTATGTTACTGTTCTTCCAAACCACTGATTTTCGATGCCTGCTTTGTTGTTAATTTCAAAAACGGCAGAGAAAGTATATTTTTCTTCTAAAGGTCTTAGAGAACAGGCATTGTTTGATAGGACTTCTGGTAACATAGGAACGACTCTATCTACTAAATAAACAGAGGTGGCACGTTCATAAGCTTCATCGTCTAAAATAGTTCCTTCTTGTAAATAATGAGATACATCAGCTATATGAATTCCTATTTCATAGTTTCCATTTTCAAGTTGTTTAAAAGATAAGGCATCATCAAAATCTTTTGCATCTTTTGGATCTATCGTAAAGGTAAGCGTCGATCGCATATCGCGACGTTTGGCTATTTCACCTTCTGTAATAGAGGTATCTATATTGTTTGCAAAAGTTTCAACTTCGGAAGGAAATTCATAAGGCAATCCATATTCCGCTAATATGGAATGAATTTCTGTATTGTGATCGCCTGGTTTTCCAAGTATTTTAATAATGGCTCCATTCGGACAATCTGCTTTGTCAGGCCATTCTTCTAAAGTTACCAGTACTTTATCGCCATCTTCAGCTTTCATTGTTTTTGATAAAGGCACAAAAACATCTACAGGCATTTTATTACTATCAGGAACAACGAATGCAAATTTAGCATTTAACTGCACAATACCCACATATTCCGTACGGGCACGTTCTATAATTTGAGTGACTTCGCCTTCTTGTTTTCCATTTTTTTTACGGTTATAAATATATAATTCAACCGTATCACCATGCAAAGCTTTGTGCATATTATTAGAAGCAATAAACACATCGTCTTCAAAAGCATCGCTAATAATGTAAGCATTTCCTCGAGAGGCCATATCTACTTTACCTACAAAATATTCTGTAGAGCTTATGAGTTGAAATTTTCCGCGTTCTACTTCTTCAATTTCTTTTTGACCTGCGAGTTTGTGAAGATTTTTTATAATTTGGTTGCGACTACTGGCATCGTTAACTTCTAGTTTTGCAGCAATCTGCTTGTGATTGAATGATTTTTTTCTATCGGCTTTCAGAATTGTTAAGATACTCTGACTGTAATTTTGAACCGATTGTTTGTTATTCTTTTTTCTTTTCATCTAAGGTATGTAATTAAGCAAAGCTACCACTTTAAATCAACCAAAGGTCATCTCTTTTTCAACTTTATCCACATTTAATATAATCATATTAATTTTTTATTAAATTATTTAAAAACTAATGGTGTTTATTATAGTGTGTGAATAGCCCCTATAAGTTTATTTTAAAACAGTAGTTTTATTATTTATATACATTTTATAAACATATAATTAACAACTATATTTTAATTAATTAACTGATTTATAATAATTTAATAACTTTTGTTATGTGTTGTTGATAAGCTCTATTCACATACAATACTCATAAGTAAATGAGTGTTTTTTGTTTATAAACCTACTTTTGATATTCATAAGTTAAGAACGAAAAAAGATAACTTAATTAGTTTTATAACTTTAAGTTGACGGTTGATAAAATTAATCGGTTTCTCAAAATTTAGTTTTCATAATCGTTCATTAATTATTAACAACTAATTAAAAAGGCTATGAACAATTTAAAATAGGTATTACTCTTTTTTGTAAATTTACTCATAATAAAAGTTATACAAATGAATATATCAATAGGAAACGATCACGCAGGCACGGATTATAAATTTAGAATTATAGAATTTCTTAAATCTAAACATATAGAAGTCACAAATTATGGAACGGATTCTGACTCTAGTGTAGATTATCCAGATTTTGTACACCCGGTCGCAAAAGATGTGGAATCAAAAAAATCCACTTATGGCATTCTGATTTGTGGAAGCGCCAATGGTGTTGCAATGACGGCTAATAAATACGCCAATATCAGAGCTGGAATTTGTTGGAACAATGAAATTGTTTCTTTAATACGTCAACACAACAATGCAAATATTCTTTGTATTCCTGCACGTTTTACAGAAATAGAACAAGTTTTAGAAATGGTTGATACTTTTTTAAATACCGAATTTGAAAGTGGTCGCCATCAAAATAGAATTAATAAAATTCAACCTTGTTAACTTATAATGGGTCATTCGCATAACCATGCTAGCGATCGTAAAGGTCGGAATCTACTTATCTCTATTTTATTAAATAGTGTCATTACGCTTGCCCAAATTATTGGAGGTTTTCTGTCTGGAAGTCTTGCGCTTTTAAGTGATGCCTTACATAATTTAACAGATGTTGTTTCGTTGGTGATTTCTTATATTGCTTCTGGCTTGTCTAAAAAAAAAGCCACTATTTCCAGAACGTTTGGATATAAACGGGCTGAGATCATCGCCGCTTTTATAAATGCATCCTCTCTAATTATTATTGCTATTTATCTAATGTTTGAAGCGGTCAAACGTTTTTTTAATCCTCAAACCATTGAAACGGAATTGGTTATTTGGTTGTCTATCTTAGGGATTGTTTTTAATGGACTCAGTGTTTTATTATTAAAAAAGGACAGTGTACATAGCATTAATATTCGCTCTGCTTATCTCCATTTATTAACGGACATGGTTGCCAGTATAGCGGTGTTGATTGGCGGACTTTTAATGAAGTTTTACCAAATATTTTGGATTGATGCTGCGTTGACTATTGCGATTGCTCTTTATTTGATAATTGTAGGGTATAGCTTGCTTAAAGAGTCTTTTCACATTCTTATGTTGTTCACTCCAAAAGATATTAAAATTGAGGACATCGTCGAAGAAGTGATTAAGGTCGATCAGATAAATAACATTCATCACATACATGTGTGGCAATTAAATGAAACCGAAATTCATTTAGAAGCTCATATTGATTTTAATGTGGATTTAAAATTTTCAGAATTTAGTACCATTCTTAAAACTTTAGAAGCTACTCTTTTCGAAAAATTCAAAATCAACCACTTTAATATTCAACCCGAATTTGAGAACTCAGATCCTAAATCTATAATTATTCAAGATTAAATTATGCTAGATATTTCTATTAAAATGTTTAATGAACTTTCGTTAGACGAACTTTATTATTTGTTACAGTTACGAAGCGAAGTTTTTGTGGTAGAGCAAGATTGTGTCTATCAAGATGTGGATGGTAAAGATCACAAAGCACTTCATATTATCGGAAAAGAAGACGATGTCATTATAGCTTATACACGTATTTTCAAGCCAGGCGATTATTTTAAAGAAGCCAGCATAGGACGTGTGGTTGTTTCAGAAAAAGCGCGTCATCTAAAGTATGGACATCAACTCATGGAAGCTTCTATAACGGCTGTTGAAACCTCTTTTCACACGAAGGAGATAAAACTATCTGCACAAAAATATTTAGAAAAATTTTATAATAATTTAGGATTTAAAACAATTGGGGAATCCTATTTAGAAGACGGAATTCCACACATTGCTATGGTGAAAGATTAATTTTATTTAGAAATTGAGGTGATTTTAATTTCTACGCGCTTATCGAACCTTGTTGCTTTCCCTAAGGGGTACTTATTTTTTAAACCCACATAGCGCATCCGCGTTCTCTTAACGCCTTTTTTAACTAAGTAATCATAAATATATTTAGCTCTCGCTAAGGATAAATTTCGTTTGCCGGTTTTTCGATCTACAGCATCTCTTGCATTTTTTGTACAACAGACGTGCCCTTCTATCGTAAAATAAATATCGTCTCTTTCTCGCAATGCATCCGCCATCATTTCTAGGACAGGAACAGATTCTTTTACGATATAACTATAGCCAGTTTTGAATAAAATATTCTCAAGAGTTATTTTATCTCCAACGGCTAATTCGTCACTTAAAAAGCTATATTTTTTTTTCTCTTTAACAACCGTTTTTGGCTCCGTAATTCTATACACTACATTGATCTCAACCTTTCGGTTTAACCCTCTTATAATATTTAGATTATCAGAAGAAATAACACGTAGTAACACCTCTCCTTTTCCGTCCACATTACTTATCAAATTATCATCAACCCCAAAGCCTGAAAATATTTTTTTAATCGCATCTGCTCTGTTTTGAGACAATGTCAAATTATAGGAATCACTTCCACGGTCGTCACAAAAGCCATAAATAGCGATGCGTTCTATTTCGATGTCTTTTAAACTTTGAATAAACAATACAAGGCGATTCGTCTCTATTTCAGGGACATTAAATTGATCCGTTTCAAAATAGACCACATGTGTATTTTCCGTCTGTGCTTGTGACACGGTCATTAATAAAAACAGTAAAAAAAACAGTTTCCTCATCTTATCTTTAAATTTCAAATGTAATTAAACATCCGTTTATTTTAATATATTTTGATAGACATTGTCGTCATTCATAATTTTTTGCGCCTTAAAAACTTCGGTGTTTGTAGTAAGAAAATAGGCATACATTCCCTCTCTGTAAAAGTAGCGTTTTATTATTTCACCTTCCAAAACAGAACTAATATCTGTTTTAAACGCATCCATTAATTTTAATTTTCCTTCAATTAGCGAGGTCTCCAGATCTTCAAAACTCGTTCCCATAGTTCCGAATCCTTCTTCAGCCATCAGTGTTTTTAAGCGATCGATCTCTTCTTGAGTTTTTCCGATTGTACTGTATTTTTTTTCAGCACTCATTTTTTTAAAACGTTCAAAATCTTTCTTATCTAAACGAAAACTCTCTAAATCTTCAACGGTATTGTTGTGAAAATATTGGTTGGAAAAATCAAATACCAATGCACTTTTTAAGAGTTTTTCTATGAACTTATTTGGGTTTTCAGCTCCTATGATCACATCTGGATTAATTCCTCCGCCATCATATACCGTTCTCCCATTTTTTGTTTTAAAGGCCGTGTATTGGTTTTCGTCATAACGAATAGCGGATCCATCCTTTTTGCGATTTCTATAGTCTAGTGCTTGAATACAACGCCCAGACGGCGTGTAATACCGTGAGATAGTTACTTTCAATTGCGATCCGTACGGCAATGGCATTGGTCGTTGCACCAATCCTTTCCCAAAACTCCTTTTTCCAACAATGACAGCGCGGTCCAAATCTTGCAAAGCGCCTGCTACAATCTCACTTGCAGAAGCACTGTTTTGGTTTATTAAAACCACCAACGGAATATCCAAACTTAAAGGTTGTTTTTTGGTTTCAAATGTTTGGTTGTAACTTTCTACGTTTGATTTTGTAGATACCACCAGCTGCCCTTTTGGGACAAATAAATTTACAATGTTAACCGCTTCATGAAGTAAGCCGCCAGGATTGTTTCTTAAATCCAAAACAATTCCTTTTGCCTCATCTATCAGCATTAGCTTTAGTGCGCTCTCCACTTCTTTGGAGGCTGTTTTTGAAAAACGATCTAGTGCAATATAACCCATACCATTTGGCAATAGCTTGTACACCGGAACAGCTTTTGGTTTCACATCGCCACGAGAAACCGTCACTTCTGTAGTTTTTCCATTCCGAAGGTAGGTCAATGCAACCGTCGTATTTTTTTTACCATTCAAAAATTGGGTAGCACTTTCCTGTAAATCACTGACCTCAAGCCCATCAATTTTAATAATTTCATCCCCAGATTTTAAGCCAACTTTATCCGCGGGCAAATCTTTATAAACCTCCACAACTACTAATTTATTTTTAGATGTGTTGATCGTCGCCCCAATTCCGACATAGGCACCCGATTGATAGATCCGAGCCTTCTCTACATCTTGTTCGTTCATGTATGTGGTGTAGGGATCTAATTCCTTCAGCATTTTTTTAACACTTTCTTGCATCAAATCGGCAGGGTTTGTTTCATCCACATAATTCATGTTGACCTCCTTAAATAGTGTGGTGAAAATATCCAATTGCTTCGCTATCTCAAAATAATCATTTTTGTAGGCCGTGGTCGAAATAAAAATTAACGCTACAACTCCAAGGAATACACCTCTTTTTTTATGATAAAACCTCATGTGATTCTTTTTTATTAAAACGTTTTATTAGAAATTCAAACTGTTCTTTTAGCAGAGAAGATTCGGGCATTTCTTTGCCAACATATAAAACCATCAAGCAGTATTTTGAATCCAATGTGTCCAGTGCTACCGAAAGCTGTTTTTCTACCGCCACTCTCAAAAGGCGTTTAATTCGGTTGCGATCCACGGCATTTTTAAAATGCTTCTTACTCACAGAAACGCCGACCAACTGTTTTTCAGTACTTTTTAAATACACCATTCTCAAAGGAAATGCACCAACCGAAACCCCGGCCATGAACAACTGTTCTATTTGCTTTTTTCCTTTTAAACGCTCCATCTGTTATAATACTTTAAGCTGATTATTTTCTTTGTTTACATCTGCTGTTGCCTTGTTAACATCCACAGTAATAGTGTCAATTTTCGACGGATCCACATCTACAGAAAAACTGTATTCAGGATATGCCCAAGCCCAATCTTTTAATAATACTTCACTATTCAGAAGTGGTTTTTCACCCCGCATCATCTGCAAAGGAATGTAATAATTTTTTATACCACCATCTTTCATAAGCAGCTGAACCTCTACAGGCATCGGCATCAATCCAATGCGTTCTAATGTAACGATCGTTTGCCCTTCTAAAGCTACAGCACTTTTTACACTGTAATCAATTGTATTTGTCGTCTGGGTCCAATCGGTCAAAAACCATTCCAATTCCAATCCAGACGTTTTTTCTGCACAACGAATAAAATCATTTGGTGTTGGATGTTTAAACGACCAGTCGTTAAAATATTTTTTTAAGGTTTTTTCAAAATTTTCCTCCCCAATAATATAGCGCAATTGCGCCAACACCAACGCCCCTTTGCTATACGTTGAGACGCTATAGGATGCATTGTACGCAAATCGATCTGCATGGGTACTCATGGGTTGTTCCTTACCACTACTCACGAGGCGATAATAGCGATCGAAATTACGCTTCATAGGTTCAGAAGTTTCTACGCCAAAGATGGTATTTTCAATAAACGTACAGGTATATTCCGCAAAGCCTTCATCCAGCCAAGGGTGTTTGCTTTCGTTTGAAGCCATCAAAAACTGAAACCATGTATGGCCAATTTCGTGTGCGGTCACACCCACCAAACTTTCAAAACTTCGCTCTCCAGTAATGAGCGTACACATGCCGTATTCCATACCGCCATCGCCCCCCTGAATCACAGAGTATTGTTCATACGGATATTTTCCAACCGTATTGCTGTAGTATTGCATGATTTCACTCGTTGGTTGCTGCAAGTCTTTCCAACGTTTTTTGAATTTGCGTTTTAAAGATTTTTTATATAAAAAATGCAACATTGGTCCATCGGGAACTTGTAAGGTATCGTGAATAAATTTAGGATCTGCCGCCCATGTAAAATCATGAACGTTGGGTGCGACAAAATGCCACGTTAATTCATCTGAGTCTTCTTTTGTTTCCTTAGTTCCATAGCCATGCCCAATCTCATTTGGGTTTTGTAAGTAGCCTGTGCCGCCAACCGTATAGTCTTTATCGAGGGTTAGCTTTACATCAAAATCACCCCATACACCATGAAACTCTCTTCCAATATAAGGATCTGCATGCCAGCCCTCAAAATCATATTCTGCCATTTTTGGATACCATTGCGCCATAGAAAGCGCTACTCCTTCTTTACTGTTTTTACCGGAGCGACGAATCACAGGCGGTACCTGTCCTTCAAAAGTCATTTCAAACACCGCCGATTCCCCTGATTTGATAGGCGTGTTTAATTGAACTTCCAACACCGTCCCAGCTACAACATACTTTAAAGGCAGGCTGTTTTGGGTCAAACTAACAACGTTTAGAAATCCTAAATCTTCTTTTTGAAGTTTGCTAATTCGATCCCCGACTCGAGAGTCTGCATCCGCAATTGTAATAGAGCGTACATCCATTTCACTTCCGGGTTGAAAGGCATTGTAAAATAAATGATAGAATACCCGCTCTAAATCATCGGGGGAATTGTTGGTGTAAATCAGTTTTTGAGTCCCTCCGTAATTGAAGGTATTCACATCCATTTTCACATCCATCGTATAGTCTACATGTTGTTGCCAGTACTCAAAATTGTTTTGGCTGTACACCGAAGTGATTCCGATTAAAAAAGCAAGCGTATAAAAAATATTCCTCATAATACTATAAATTATTTAGACAGTTTTGCTGCCATTAGTAATGCGTTATAAACGTTGACGATTCTTCCTGATTTTGACAGATCAGAAAAGGGTACAACGGAACCATTTTCTAAAGATACTTTTTTGTTGATAGCAACTCCTGAGTTCATTAGTATTTGTTTTACTTGTGCCGCACTTAAATTTGGATATTGCGAAAATATCAAAGCAGCTACGCCTGCCACCACAGGGGAAGCCATGGAGGTTCCGCTTGCAAATTCGTAGCTATTTTTAGGATAGGTTGAGTAAATTTGAGAGCCAGGAGCGAACACATCCACTGTATTCTTCCCATAATTGGAATAACTAGCAGCCAATGTTGAGCCGTATTTTGGCCCGTTTGATCCGACTTTGACAAAGTTATTAGAAACCTCAGGACCATTATCTATTTGATCGTTAGGAAAATAATTAATTTGATCTGTATTTTTTCCATCATTACCTGAAGCCGCCACAATCAACACATCCTTTTTAGCAGCATAAGCAATGGCGTTTCTCACCCAATCACTGTGAGGCGAAAAGCTTTTCCCAAAACTCATATTAATCACTTTAGCACCATTATCAACAGCGTAATAGACGCCTAAAGCCACATCTTTATCGTATTCGTCGCCATTAGGTGTGTTACGAATCGCCATAATTTTTACATTATTAGCCACTCCATTCATCCCAATTCCATTGTTGCGTTTGGCGGCTATAATTCCTGAAACATGCGTTCCGTGGGTGCGACCGTTTTTTGCTTGTACATCTCCGTTTCCGTAGTTGCGATCTTTAAAATCATCAGGATTATCTCCCACAATTTTTCTTCCATCAAAATCTACATTCAAATTATAGTCCAAGCGTTCGTTGAAAGATTTAAGCCCTCGATTCAGATCTTTTTTCATCGCAGCAATACTCTCAAATCCAAACCCATAGGATTGTTTGAGAATACTCACGTGCCTTAACAATGTCTTATCTGTTGTAGAGATGCCTTCCACATCTTCTTTTGTATAATTTGGGTTTTTCAAATAGTCGGCGACTGCCGCATCTGAAGTGTTTAAGTCGTCTAAAATTCCATCGTATTGTTTCTTTAGACGGCTTGTGCTTTCCCGTTCCTTGGCAAGTAAAGCTTCTGCTTCCGCAAAGCGTGGGTTGCTGGTATCGCCACTCTTCACCAATCTCACATATTCTAACTGTTCGTTGTCAGCTCCTCCTAAAAAGTTCCAACCATTCACATCGTCAATGTATCCATTATTGTCGTCGTCTTTTCCATTGTTAGGAATTTCACCAGTATTGACCCAAATATTATCTTTTAAATCTTCGTGACCTATATCGATTCCAGAGTCAATCACTGCTACAATAATCGTTTTACTCTTTGGTTTTACCAATTCTTTATAGGCTTTATGCAAGCTAATCCCCGGAATTGTATCTGTTTTGAGGTCTAAATGACTCCATTCTTTTTCTTCGTCATCCGTAAGTTCCACTGCTTTAAGAGGAATGACATCAATATTCTCAACGGGTGTTGATAAGATAGGAGCAGTAGATCCGCAACTTAAAATAAAGAATACCCCCAAAAAACAGATAAATTTTTGAAGTATTTTACGTGTGTCAAGTTTCATTTTTTTAAATTAAAATAGATTATTAAAGGCATAAATATCATTAAGTCTCACTCCTTTTTCGGTATGCTTGACGGTAATTAATTCGTTATGAGCGTCATGTTCCAAAAGTAAATAATAATTTTGATCCGCAGCCAGTTTTAAAAAACGATCTTTTTCGTCTAAAGTTAGCAGCGGTCTTGTGTCGTATCCCATGACAAAAGGCAGAGAAATATGTCCAACAGTTGGTAGTAAATCAGCCATAAAACAAATGGTTTTTCCTTTGTAGGATATCATCGGAATCATCTGTTTGTCGGTGTGTCCGTTCGCAAAAAATACATCAAATCCCAAACCAGTATTGCGCAGTATATCTCCATCGGGAACGGGGATGTGCTTTAAGTGTCCACTTGCTTCGATTGGCATAATGTTCTCTGTCAAAAAAGAAGCGCGCTCCCGTTTATTTGGATTTATTGCCCAATCCCAGTGGTCCTCATTGCTCCAAAAAGTCGCGTTTTTAAACGCAATTTCATAACCTGTTTTATCAGAATTCCACTGTACACAACCCCCACAATGATCAAAATGTAAGTGAGTCAAAAACACATCTGTGACATCATCTCTACAAAACCCGTGTGAAGCAAGTGCTCCGTCTAGTGAGTGTGTTCCCCAGCGGTAATAATAACTAAAAAATTTATCGCTTTGTTTGGTTCCCATCCCTGTGTCAATCAAAATCAAACGGTTTCCTTCTTCGATCAACAAACAGCGTGACGCAATATCAATCAGGTTATTTGCATCAGCTGGGTTTGTTTTATTCCAGATCGCTTTTGGTACAACACCAAACATTGCCCCGCCGTCCAATTTAAAATTGCCAACATTGATAGGGTATAGTTTCATCTTAAGCCTTGTTTATGATTGCATTTAACCGAACTCCAAAGTCCAACAACGCTTTGATTTCTTTGATACTCGCGATGCGTTCTTTATTAAAAATCAACAACCCGTCTTTACTCGATTCTATGTGATAATAGGCGTTGCTTTCAAAAAATCGCACGAGTTCGTCTGTGAAAAGGGATCTAATTTCTTTCGCATTTTCGCCTCTTAAATAAAACCGTTTCGAGAAATCAGCGTGGTTTTTAATCTCAATATCTTTATAGCCAGCCAATGCATAAAACCGTTCCAACAAGCCCTCTCGGTCCAATGTAAACACAGGAACATTTGGGGAGGTTTTGATATAAAGCATGGTGGATCTGACAACTTCCTTGGCGATAAACTCACCTTCAGAAAATGTGATGTCAAACAATCGATAGGGGTCGTTTTTACCTGAAAGTTGATTAAAAATATGCTCTACCTTTTTTGTTTTAAAATAGATGAAATTTTCTAAAAACGCACTGTTTCTGCGTTTCAACGGTTCGTAAGTTAATTCAAAATCAGTTGCGACGAGTTCAAGATTATTTTGACGTTTTGTTTTGTTATCAGGCATAATATTTTGAAGTGGTAACAAACGTCTCAACGCAAATGGGTGCTCTGATTTTGTACCTAAAATATCCAATCCAATCACGCCAATATTTCCTCCTTTTTTATGAAATAACTCTTGATAATCATGAATATTTTCCATCACGGAATGGTCTACAAAACCACACAATGAAAAATCAACAATAACATCGCTTTGCTCGGGAATGGCTTCTAGTTTGTTTTTGAGGATGTTAAAATTCAAAAAACTACAGAAATGTTTCACACTCAAAAAATAACTTCCATCCTCTTCCTTGAACATTAATACATTTGGTTTGAGAATATTTTTTATAAATAAAGCAAGACTTTTTGTGATCACAATATGAATAATAAAGGTGGCAATTAAGCCCGCAACAATTCCAGAAATCAAGCCTACTTTTAAGGTAACAAATAGGGTTGCAAAGAAGATGATGAGCTGTTCTTTTCCAATGGTGAAAATACGACGCACGACATCTGGTGATGCTAGTTTATAGCCGGTATAGACAAGAATTGCCATCAAGGCGGTGAGTGGAATTCGTGTGAGTTCGGTACTAAATAGAACAATAAATATCACTAGAAATAGCGCATGAAATAAATTTGAAGAGCGATTGCTTCCGCCATTGTTGACGTTTACCGAACTTCTGGCAATCACCGTCACGACATTTAATCCTCCTAAAAACCCACTTACGACGGTTGCCAGCCCGAGGGCTTTAATGTCTTTATTTACGTTGGAACGTCGCTTACTGACGTCTAATTTATCAACGGCTTTGATGCTTAATAAGGATTCAATACTGGCAATTAAAGTCAGTGCAATCACACTTGACCAAAAGGACAGCGTACCCACCATTTCAAAGTTTGGCGTTGGGATGTCCGTTATTATTTCCTGAATATTTGGAATGCCTGGAATCATATAGGCGCTTGAAATGGGGTTTGGTGTTTTGAGAATCAATTCATAATAATAACTAAACCCAACAGATACAATGACAATCCACATGGGCGCAGGAATCAACTGAAGGTATTTGTTTCGAATCTTCGAATAAAAGACCATAATTGCCAAGCTTAGAACTCCTGCCACAGCGGCATAAATTAAGCTTTTATCCTCAAACTGAAAGACGGTAATAATGGTGTTTGGAATTTCTAATAGGTAGTCGATTCCACTGTCCCTGACAATTTTATTGCCAAGCATGATGTGGAACTGTTTGCCCAAAATAATGAGTCCAATAGCTGCTAACATTCCTTGTATTGCTGAGGACGGAAAATAGTCTGCTAACTTTCCGAGTCTTAAAAACCCAAGTATGACTAAGATGATTCCCGAGCAAATAATGGCCGCATAGGTAGCCGTCAACCCCAGTGTTGTAATGGCGACTAACACAACGCCTACCAAGCCGTTTCCAGGCCCAGAAATGGTAACAAAGCTTCCGCCTAAAATGGAGACGATTACACCGCCAACGATAGCGGTAATGACTCCTGCAATTGGAGGCGCCTCACTTGCCATTGCCAATCCCAATCCGAGAGGCAGCGCAATAAGACTGACCACTAAGCCAGAAAACATGTTTTTAGGTAAGGCTTTTATAAACCCAACAAATGAATTTTCTTTTCTCATTGGACAATTAATACATCGGTTGGTAATTCAGTTAAAATATGTTCGATATCGTGTGGAAATAAACGGTCCCAAAAGGTCATTTTTGGTGGTGCATTCATCACTAATAAATCGGCCCGTGCCACTTGCGCATAATGTCCTATTGAATACCCGCGTTTTCCAAAAATAGGTTGAGATTTTATCGCCAAATCTTTTGTGTAATCTGCAGGAATTGTGTCTAATATTTTTTTAACGCGCGCCTCTTCTCTTAAACGCAAACGTTCTTTAATAAGGGTCGATCTTCTTAGAGATTTGTCATCATCCACTTTTACACTTACCTCATCTTGATCAATTTCTTCCACGACCGTAATTTTATCGGCTCCTAAATGGTGTCCAACAAAAAAGGCTGTGTTGACCGTTTCTTTTGTTTTGGGGTCTTTCAGGCCATTAACCACAATGTGTTTACAGGGAATTCGCTCTTTTGAAGGGTTGATTAAAAGTAAGATTGAACAATTCGCTTTTCGTGTGATCTTTCGTGCAATAGACCCTAGGTAGTATTTTAAAAAGTTTTCTTTTTTGAGAGCTCCAATGATAAGGAGGTCCACATTTTTTTCTTCAGTAGAAGATAGAATGACCTCTACAGGGTCTCCAGATTTGAATAAAATTTCAAACTCTAAACCTTCTTTTTCAAAGGGATTTAAAAAATTTAAAAACGTTTTTGATTTTTTATCAGAGGATTCCCCCACATGAATCAACACTAATTTGCTGCCAAAACACAAAGCCAATCGTGCGGCTTCATTAATATTGGCCTCTAGATTTGGAGAAAAAGTAACTCCAATTCCAATCGTTTTAAAAGCAATAGTATTCAATCGGTTTTATGTTTAAAGTTTATCCTGAAATATAAGACTTTCTTTAAAAATATAAAAACTGAAAATGAGATTAATCGTTGAGCTTCAATACAGCCATAAATGCCTCTTGCGGAATTTCTACATTTCCAACTTGACGCATTCGTTTTTTACCCTTTTTCTGATTTTCTAAAAGTTTTCGTTTTCTCGAAATATCCCCTCCATAACACTTGGCAGTCACATCTTTTCGGACCGCTTTGACGGTTTCTCTCGAAATGATTTTTGCACCAATGGCAGCCTGAATAGGAATATCAAATTGTTGTCTTGGAATGAGTTCCTTTAATTTGGCACACATTTTTTTGCCAATGTTTACCGAGTTGTCTACGTGAATTAACGCAGAAAGAGCATCTACTGTTTGACCATTTAACAATACATCTACGCGCACTAATTTTGAAACACGCATCCCAATCGGAGAATAATCGAATGAGGCATAGCCTTTAGAAACGGTTTTCAATCGGTCATAAAAATCAAATACAATTTCAGCCAATGGCATATCAAATGTTAATTCTACACGCTCTGGCGTCAAATAGGTTTGACTTGTAATTTGCCCTCTTTTTTCGATACACAAGGACATGACGTTTCCAACAAAATCAGACTTTGTAATGATGGAGGCTTTGATGTAAGGCTCCTCTACACGGTCCAATCCAGAAGGGTCGGGCAAATCGGTTGGGTTGTTAAGTATCACAACGGTATCGGGGTCTTTACGCGTAAAAGCGTGGTAAGACACATTGGGAACGGTTGTAATGACCGTCATATTGAATTCGCGTTCTAGACGTTCTTGTATGATTTCTAAGTGCAACATTCCTAAAAACCCACATCGAAATCCAAAGCCTAATGCTGCAGAGCTTTCCGCTTGAAAGACTAAAGAGGCATCATTCAATTGGAGTTTTTCCATGGAAGCGCGCAGCTCTTCATATTCTTCGGTATCTACAGGATAGAGTCCAGCAAAAACCATTGGTTTTACATCTTCAAATCCTTCAACGGCTTCGGTTGTTGGGAAGTTGGCATCTGTAATGGTGTCTCCTACTTTGACATCGCGAGCATCTTTTATCCCCGTAATAAGGTAGCCTACATCGCCTGTTTTTATTTCTTTTTTAGGGGTCTGAGTCAGGTTGAGGGTTCCTACCTCATCTGCACCATAAACTTTTCCAGTAGCAATAAACTTTACCTGTTGGTTTTTTTTAATGCTTCCGTTTTTGATCTTAAAATAGGTTTCAACGCCTCTAAAAGAGTTGTAAACAGAATCAAAAACAAGCGCTTGTAGCGGTGCTTCTGGATCTCCTTTTGGAGGAGGTATATTTTCTATAATTGCGGTTAGAATCGCCTCAATACCAATACCTGTTTTTGCACTTGCAGGAATTACATCGGCTGCATCACAACCGAGTAAATCAACGATATCATCGGTGACTTCTTCCGGATTTGCGCTTGGTAAATCGACCTTATTTAAAACGGGAATAATTTCTAAATCATTCTCGAGTGCTAAGTATAAATTTGAAATGGTTTGTGCTTGAATGCTTTGTGCAGCATCTACAATCAACAGTGCGCCTTCACAGGCTGCAATGGATCGAGAGACTTCGTAACTAAAATCGACATGACCGGGGGTGTCAATTAAGTTTAAAATATACTCTTGCCCTTTATAGGTGTAATCCATTTGAATCGCATGCGACTTGATGGTAATACCACGCTCGCGCTCCAAATCCATACTGTCGAGTAATTGGCTTTGCTTTTCACGCTCTGTTACGGCGCCCGTAAAATCCAATAAGCGATCTGCCAAAGTACTTTTACCGTGGTCAATGTGTGCGATGATACAAAAGTTTCTTATATACTTCATTTACTCTATTTCAGGATGCGTTGTATGCGAAGGCAAAAGTAATCAAATTTCTTACACAACATTTAGATTAATTAGTGACGGTCGATCAGTGATTGAATCCGTTTGATTGTTTCGGTTTTCCCGATCAGATATACGATGTCAAAAACGTCTGCTCCTTCCAATGCACCAACAAGTGCGACTCTTAGCGGCATCATGATTTTTCCAAAGCCTATTTCGTTTTGAGTGATCCATCCTTTTACAGTGGTTTGAAGCGCCTCAACAGTACTGTCGTCGGCGGTTTCAAGCACTGCAATCAATTGTTGCATGAGGTCTTTGGAATGTTCTTTCCACGCTTTTTTAAGGGCTGCTTCTGCGTAATTTTCGGGTGCTTTAAAAAAGTAATGACTCAATCCCCAAAATTCTGAAGGAAAGGTTGCCCGTTCTTTGATGTGCGCGACTACAAGTTCAACATAGCCAGAGTCCATATCGGCAATTTCTGGAGTTGCGTTTATAAAGGCTGTTGTCAAGTCTTCATTTTCTGCCTTTTGCATGTATTGGTGGTTGAACCATTTTGTTTTGTCTGGGTCAAATCGTGCGCCTGCTTTATGAACGCTTTTCAAATCAAACGCTTCTATCAATTCTTCTAAGTTAAAAATCTCTTGTTCTGTGCCGGGGTTCCAGCCTAAGAATGCTAAGAAATTGATGACGGCTTCCGAGAAGTAACCACTTTCTTTATAACCTTTTGAGACGCTATTGGTTGAGGGGTCTTCCCAGTTTAATGGAAATACGGGAAAGCCTAGTTTGTCTCCGTCGCGTTTGCTCAGTTTTCCTTTTCCTGTTGGTTTTAAGATCAGGGGTAAGTGTGCAAATTCAGGGGCTTTCCATCCAAATGCGTTGTAAAGCAATTGGTGCAATGCCAATGAGGGCAACCATTCTTCTCCACGAATCACGTGTGTGATTTTCATTAAATAATCGTCCACCACGTTGGCGAGGTGGTAGGTAGGCATGCCGTCCGATTTGAACAATACCTTATCATCCAGTGTGTTGGTGTCAATTTTTATATCGCCTCTAATGAGGTCTGTTAACGCAAGCGTTTCATCTTGTGGTGCTAAAAAACGTACCACGTACGCATCGCCATTTGCTATTTTAGCATCTACTTCTTTTTTGGACAGAACCAAGGAATTAACCAGTCGCCCTCGCGTTCTGTTGTGCCAATTGTAGATGAAGGTTTTGCCTTTTGCCTCGTGGTTTTTACGCTCTTCGTCCAAAGCTTCAGCCGTGTCAAAAGCATAATAGGCGTTGTTGGTTTGGATCAGTAAATCCACATATTGCTTATACAAATGCTTGCGTTCACTTTGTCGGTACGGGCCAAAACCACCGTCTTTTCCGGGGCCTTCATCAAACGGAATGTTGCACCAGTCCAGTGCGTTTACCGTATAGTCTTCGGCGCCATCCACATAACGTTTTTGGTCGGTATCTTCGACACGCAGCACAAAGGTGCCACCGTGTTTTTTGGCGAATAAATAATTAAATAGAGCGGTTCGCACACCTCCAATATGGAGTGGTCCCGTGGGGCTTGGTGCAAATCGTACGCGAATGGAAGTGTTCATGGTCTTGTATTAGTGCCACAAAGATAGAATTGCTGAAGGCATTCCCCAAAGAAATAGGTGGTGTTTTTGATTCGGTTGTTTTAGTGTATATATATTTCAGGACGGGCCAAAATGTTGCACAACGTCTCGGCTATGGTTAGTACGGGAATTAAAAGTATTGAATTTTCGATTAAGCACTTAGCCAAAACTTTTTATTTTGTTTTATCTTTTCATTTTTAAAACCAAATCCAAAGATTTGGCGGACTAGGACAAAGGCACTAAACTTTGGGTTAAGCACCAAACCCCCGTATTAATTATAGCTATTGTTTTTAAGCTTCCCATAGTATTGGATACATTTCAGGGTTTTTAGATGTGTTTTTTATCCAGCTTTTAAAATGACTTAAAACAAAACCAGCAAACTGTTCATTTGGGTCTAATATTATTAATATCTCTAATAGTTCTTTAACCATTGTAATACATTTTAGAGGGCTTAACTCTTCAGGGAATTCAGGAGTACCCATAAATTCAGTTGATGATTTCGTTTTATGATGAACTAATTTATTTCGGAAAGTAAATAGTGAATTTAATTTCCGAATTATATCACTTCCTTCTTCAATCCCTGGATAACATAGAAGTTTTGTCGTAATAATCCACTTGGACACAGGGTCTAATTTATCTAAATATTTTGAAAAATAATTTGCTGATTTTTTTCTAGCACAATAGTCAAAAATATATGCCTCAACGAATAATGCAGAAGTCAGTACACATAATATTTTGCATTCTTTTTTTTTAGCTTCTTTTTCATATTGATACGTAAACTTTCTAAACCCTTCAGGTTCTTTTTTCTTATCAGGATTTATATCGATTATCATTAATCTTCTGGCTTGATTGAAAATCATTTGCGAATAACTAAAAAGATACCCTTGTCTATTATTTTCAAAATTGCCATCTTTAAAATCAAACATTAATTCTATTTTTTAATGAAACACAACATCCCGTTAAGTTGTACTTAGTGGCCGTAAACTAGCCAAAAACGCTTTTTTCTTTTACCTACCAATCTTTGATGCCACTAGAAAATTCTAGCGGGAGCGGTGACTTTCGTAAGTAGGCTAGAACTAGCCATTAACTTTACAGATTGTTAGCAAATGTTATTCATTAAAGAAGATTAGAATTGAACTATGAAAACCTGGTTCTCCAATTATTCCTCTTTTTTCTAATTCACCTGTTTGAATATTAATTATTCCGACTTCATTTCTACCATCTGATCTATGAATATACTCATACCTTTCATCAATTTTGTCGTATCCTATTGCTGAACCGTTCAAGAAATTGAATGTATCATTAGTTTGTGATATAATATTTCCATCAGAATCGTATAGATATTCAAAAATTTCAAAATTTATTTCCTTCTTCCCAATCATAAAAACTTCATTATTGTTAGAAAAAGAACCAAATAAATTTGAGTTAAAAGTGAGCTCAGGTACTGTTAATGACCAGTTATTTAAGTTGAATCTATTTATTTGTGTGCTAAAATCAGGAAATATTTCGTTTAAAATAATTAATTCATTCAAGTCTTTGGAATAAACAATTCCATTTAAAGAAGAAGGGGTAATATTAAAATCAAGAGTTAGGTTTTTAGTTTCCACAATACTTTCAGAATTGTATCTTTTATATATTAATTCGTCATTGTTAGATACAAGTAAAAAACATTGATTCTCTGAAATAAATTCGAAGGATATTAAGTTTTCATCTAATTCAAATGGGATTTCTATAAAAGGAATAGATGAATAATAAAAATCTGTTGTGTTTAATATATCTACAGGAAATAGTTTACTAATTATATAGCCAGAATTTAATGTTTCGCGTGTAGCCAAAAATAATTCATCGGATTGCTCATTCTTATAATACCCCAAAAGTGTTAGAAATTGATTATTTAACTCAAATCTTTTTAACACTTTATTGGAATTATCTCCTATTATCGTCCCAAAGCCACGAAAGTCAAAAATCAACTTGTATCTAGAATCATTTTCTTCGCTTGATTCGTTATCACTTGAACAGCTTATTAATAATATAATTAAACTAAAAAGACCTAACGTTTTTCTCATTTGCTTTTTTTAATATTTGCCAACTAGTGTATACAAACCATTTGTGGTTTATATCTTGTTTGGAGTGGTTCAATACATCCCAAATCGGCGTGTATTGTGTCACTCTTGTTTCCCAAGTGTTCTATAATCCAATAAAATAATATCTCAAGCTTCGGTTAAATTACTTATTGAAGAT
>Ga0209199_1000648_pt1 | contig 47606 bp, 32 predicted proteins | sample COGITO_mtgs_1105_7_FD_184805 | JGI IMG/M metagenome (GOLD analysis project Ga0209199, IMG submission 184805) | Pelagic marine microbial communities from North Sea - COGITO_mtgs_110523 (SPAdes) (version 2) | ecosystem: Environmental > Aquatic > Marine > Epipelagic ... | reverse complement strand
CAGGTTTACCCCTGGCGATAGAATCCCCAATTTGAACCGCCAGGATCGTTTTTCCAAGGTTTGTGTCTGAGAAGAGTATGCAGAGTTCATCTTCGTGCCAAAGCTCACTAAAAAGCTGCCTAGGAGGTGGTAAATCCTTAACCTCTTCAATCCACTGATTAGCTGTTTTTGTTATAAATACGTTTTGAGTATTCTTTGCAGGATCAGTTCCATTTTTTTGATTAGGTTTTTGTTTTCCTTTCCTTTTTTGAGTAGGTGTCCCCAACAAGCCGTTATTCATTTTTGCCATCTCTCGCTGCTTTTATAATTTCAGAAATGGTTTTAGTTTTCTTGCTGTTTCTCCAGGCGATTAAGTCTTCCCTGTCAAACATTTTCTTTGACTTAGGATTCTTAGGATTCATGGAAGTAAAACGAATCTCCCCTTGAGAAATTAGCTTACTCATTGATGGTCGAGAGATACACAAAAAGTCTGCAGCCTGAGCAAGTGTTAGCGGTTTAGCCTGTTTGTTCTTAGCCTTCTGCTCTATAGCTTCTACAATGTCGTAGATAATCGGTTCTAAATGTACTGCGGTGTCTTTGGCGAGTTGCTTGGCATCGTAATCAATCATTAATGCCTTGCTCTCTTTGGAATTGTTCTCCATTGTCAAAATTTTTAAGATTTAAAATTTTGGACAACAGCCGAAAAGAAATTACCTTTGAAATAATAATAGTGACCTGCGAAAGAAACTATTATTTCTAAAGGGACATCGGTTTCGACTGTGTCCTTTTTTTATTTTTTGCCCTTACGGCTCATATGATATTTCTTTATTCATATACTGACAAATTTCATAAAAGGTTATCGAATACACAACCCCAAACTATCAACAGTTATTAACAGAAACCTTTGCTATCACTGACTTTTTTGTCATTTTTTCTCTTTTTTATTCTCTTTTTATTTCTTTTATCTTTTTTTATCTGTTTTTGTCTTTTTCTCCCTGTTGATAAATTCCCAGTGCTTCGTCAATCTTACTCTGATTTTCGTCCTGGAGACTATCAATGTAATTTTCTGTCGTTTTTAAGCTTGTATGTCCTAGAGTCTCAGAGATGGCCTTTATGTCAACTCCAGCCTTATGGACATTTGTGGTGTATGAATGCCGTCCCCAAACAAATGAAAGACCAGGGTCTATCTCCAGAACCTTAGCCATTTTTTTGATTTGCCTATTTATGCTAGAGATCTTCTTACCAATTTTATTTTGAACAGTAGCAGCGTCATCATGGTCATCTATAATATCAAATAGATATTTACCAGTGCCACTGTGGCGAGCTACAATCTCATCTAGGATCTTGTTGCTGGTAAGCTTGATCGGTACTATTTTTTTAGCTGTAAACTCTGTCTTTGATCTAATAAACTCTGTTTGACCCTTTTTTAGCAGGGCAATGTCTTTAAGGTTCATTCCTCTGTTAAAATAGGAGAAAATCCAGTAATCTCTCCCCATCTGCATATACAGATCATTGGTTTCAAGATCAATGATTTTTTGAATGTCCTCTGCGCTGACACTTACATTCTTTCCCGAACCACTAGGAATGGAATATTTGTTTTTTCCAGCACCAAAGGGATAAATTCTAAATAAAATTGGGCTTTGCTCAGCCGCCCTTTTGACTATATGCCTGAGGTTTCTCATGTCAATACTAAGAGAATTAACACTTACCCCCTGCCTTCTCTTTTTTTCAAACTTCCTAAGCCACTCTAGCGTAACATCTGAATATCTGAAACCTGTTCCTGAGTTATGCTGGTAGATTGCTTGTAATGTGGTTTCGTAAACCGAGACAGTCTTGTATTGATCATTATCCTTTAGCTCCTTAATCTTTTCTTCAAAGCCTTTATAAACATCGTCCACGAACTGGGGAGTAGAATCAACATAAGATTTATAAGCTTCTACAACATCCCTACAGGTCTGAATGTCTTTTCTAGTGACTATTTCACTGAACTTGTCCGCTGCAATTTTTAAAGCAGTTCTAATTTCTAACTTTCGACCATGTACTGTTGTTTCCCCTAAAACCTCATTGAAATTGTTATACTTAAATCTATTCGTCCAAAGACTTTCAAAATCATTTTTGGTGGCATTTAATTTGTTGTACTTGTCTGTGAAAGAATAATCTCTATTTGTGTTGGTTGCAAGGTTGTGGACATTCACTTTTATGGGGTAAGTACCATCTTCGAATTCTCTCCGACCATCAAGTCTAAATTTAAAAGTAAACTTTGCCTCCATTTACGTACAAATTTACGTATTTACGTATTATAAATATACATACGTATACGAGAATCTGCCTGTAGAAAAGGTAAAACCCTACTATTATTGGGATATATAGAGGTAAAAAAATAAAATTGAATAAGAATATTTGTAATTGTATCTGCTTAGAAGGCAGATGCTCTATCCAGCTGAGCTACGCGTCCTAAATTTATCAATAAACTCAAGGATTTACTGAAAAGTTTTGGCAAATATAATACTTCCTTATTTTTTAACGCAAAACCTTTCAGTATTATTAAATGCAAATGGTGATTTTTTAAGTGATAATGTATAGTTTTATTATATTTTTGTTTTAAATCCATTACAAATGAATCGAAAGACATTTATAAAAAATACAGCCATGATGGGAGCGGGTGGAATGTTTCTGCCCAGCCTTAAAGGTTATGCTCTATCACAATCGGCCAACAATATTTCAGCCAACGACCAAATCAATATCGGAACTATTGGAATAAACGGAATGGGCTGGGGCAACACCCTAAAAGCCATTGAGGTTCCTGGAGTAAACTTGGTGGCTGTGTGTGACGTAGATCAAAATGTCATTCAAAAAAAATTAAATCACGAAGCAGTAGCCCCTATAAAAGACAAGATCAAAGTTTATAGCGATTATCGAAAGATGCTAGAACAAAAAGACATTGACGTGGTTTATATTGGAACACCAGATCATTGGCATGCCTTGATGATGATCGAAGCCGCCGCCGCAGGAAAACACATATATGTTGAAAAACCCATTGGAAACTCCATCGCAGAATGTGAAGCTATGGTTGCTGCCCAAAAAAAATACGGCAGTATCATTCAGGTAGGTCAATGGCAAAGAAGCTCTACCCATTTTCAGGATGCTATGGCTTTTGTCCACAGTGGTAAGCTAGGGCCAATCAGAACCGTAAAAGTTAGTTGTTATCAAGGTTGGATGCGTCCTCAACCCAAAGTAGCCAATAGTGCACCTCCCAAAGGAGTCGATTACGACTCTTGGTTGGGGCCAGCTCCCAAAAAACCTTTTAACGCTAGTAGATTTCACTTCCATTTCAGATGGTTTTGGGATTATGCTGGAGGGTTAATGACAGATTGGGGGGTACATCTGCTAGATTACGCATTGATCGGCATGAAGGCTTCCGTTCCCAAGTCCATCGTTGGCTTGGGTGGAAAATTTGCTTATCCCGATTTAAGCCAAGAAACCCCCGATACACTTACAACGCTATACGAATTCGATAAGTTCAATTTGGTATGGGATTCCGCCATGGGCATTGATAATGGATCTTATGGAAGAACTCATTGTATTGCTTTTATTGGCAATAATGCAACCTTGGTTGTTGATAGAAGTGGGTGGGAAGTCATAGAGGAAAGTAAAAGTAAAAACAAAGTCCTAATCCCTCTACAAAAAAAATCCAATAATGGTCACTCAGAACATCAGTTCAACTTCATGCAGGCCATTAGAGAAAACAAGCAGGAAATATTGAATTGTAATGTCGAGGCAGCCGCCCATGTGGCTAAAGTTGCACAAATGGGTAATATTTCATTCAGAGCAAATCAAAAATTAAATTGGTCAGCCGAAAAAAATCAATTTGAAGATCCAAAAATCAATAAAGCATATCTTGCCAAAGAATACTTCAACGGTTATCAACTTCCCAAAATAGACTAATTTTCTAAATGAATAAAATATTATCCAGCGCTCCCGGAAGGGTATGCTTATTTGGAGACCATCAGGACTATCTGGAACTTCCTGTTATCGCTTGTGCCATTGACCGCACGATTCAAATTATTGCGGAAGAAAACGGAAAGGATCTCTTTGAGATTAATATGCCCGATGTAGGACAACAAAGAACCATTTTACTAAAACCAGACTTTAGTGAAATTGAAAGAGGAGATTTTCTGAAAATTGCACTTAAAGTCCTACAAAAAAGACAGATCGTCCCTAACAGAGGATATCGTCTGACCATTTCAAGCAATATTCCAATCAATGCAGGGTTGTCGAGTTCTTCAGCATTTACAATTGCTTGGTTACAGTTTCTAATTACGGCCTTTTCAGATCGGTCATTTTCACCAAAGGAATTGGCCCTTTTGGCCTATGAAACTGAGGTCATAGAAGAAGGTTCCTCAGGAGGAAAGATGGATCAATTTACAGTTGCTATAGGTGATACGATTTTCTTAGACACTCATACAGATCGTGTCCAAAAATTTAATGATCTGAAACTGAATTTGGTCGTTGGAGTATCGGGTTTATCTAAAGACACTTTTGGAACCCTTAGCCACCTAAAAAGCAATGCATGGAAAGCCATTAATCAAGTTAAATCCCAAAATTCCGAATTTGACATTGCTTCAACCACTGTAAACGACCTGAATAAAAACTTGGAATTGGTGGAGACCTCTCTAAAACCCTATTTTTATGCTGCTGTTTGTAATCACGATATTACTCAAAGAGCATTGAAAACTCTGCTACAAGAACCGTTAAATACTCATGTTTTGGGAGAATTGATGAACGAACACCACCATCTGCTCAAATCCTATCTCAAAATCACCCCTCCTTTGATGGATAAAATGATTGATGCTGCCAATAACAATGGAGCTTTGGGCAGTAAAATTGTTGGCTCAGGGGGAGGTGGATGTATAGTTGCAATTGTCCAAGATCAAAAACAAGAAGAAATCATTGAAGCCATCAAAGCCACAGGAGCGGCCGATGCTTTTAGTGTTAAGGTTACTAAAGGAGCCGCTTTAAATTAAATTCATTATGACCAACAACATCGTTATTCTTGCTGGAGGAGCTTCCTCTCGAATGAAAAAATCAGTAGATAAAAATCTATCTCCCGAAAAAAACGCTCAAGCCAACCAACTCAGCAAAGGGCTAATTGAATTGGGGGGAAAGCCGTTTTTAAGTTATTTACTGGAAAATATTTTAAAAGCAGATTTTAAAAATGTTTACATCATCACTGGAGAAAATTCAAAAATGTTTCGTCAAGTTTTTGAAAACAATCCCGATTTTAAAGATCTTAACATACAATTTTCCACCCAATTCATCCCAGAGGGAAGAGAGAAGCCCTATGGAACAGCAGACGCTCTTTACCAGTGTCTCGATCAATATCCCAATTTAAAAGAAGATACATTTTGTGTATGCAACAGCGATAATCTGTATTCTTTTAATGCATTAAAAACACTTAAAGATGCCCCCACTCGTCAAGCGATTTTGGCTTATGACATCGACCACCTAGAATACCCAAAAGAGAGGATTGCTCGATTTGCAGTGATGAAGTTTAATCATCATTATGATTTAACGACTATAGTCGAAAAGCCTGAACCCAGTAAAATAGACAGTTATACCGATGCCGATCAGAAAATCAGAGTAAGTATGAATATTTTCTTGTTTGATGGTAAACTATTCTTCAAATACTTGGAAAATTGCCCCGCCAATCCCGTCAGAGATGAAAAGGAATTGCCCACAGCTTTGATGAATATGATTGAGGATAATATAGCTGTTTTGGGAATTCCTATTGCGGAACATGTTCCCGATTTGACATCCAAGAACGACATTGCTCAGTTGGAAAAGTATTTCGGTAAGCAATAATTCAACGCCAATCTTTGAGCGGAGATTATTTATTTTTTTTCGGTTTGAATGCTTCCAATGCATGATTTGATTTAATAAATTATCAACTTCATTTTATCAAAACATCAATAGGCAATAGAACTACATTCGTCAAGGCGTATTAATACATATATTAAAATTAATGTAAACCTTGGATTCTACATAAACCGATCAAAAAAGCTCGTATAACAGCTACAGAAGGTACTTTGAAATGATTCAACAACAACAGCAACAGCAACAATAGTTACTGCTTTATTTGTGAGATTCTTTAACCCTTCAAAATTTTAAAGTCACCCCTTTTCACGCTATATTTGTTATTATAACATTTATTTCAAAATTTAATCTATACAAATAATGGCCAACCACTTATCATTCAGATCTGGAAATCCAGTACTTACCAAAAATGCTTTTACAAGCAGTTCAGACATCTCGGAAACCATGACCATCAATGGAACGGTCAACAAAACAGCCATCAGTTTACTATTGCTCGTTGGAACTGGTTATCTAACCTTCAGTTCCATCAATTCCGGCCTATTGATTGCCTGCGGAATTGGAGGGTTTATTCTAGCCATCGTTACGGTATTCAAAAAGGAATGGGCACCCATCACAGTCCCCATTTATGCCATCTTGGAAGGCGCTTTATTGGGTGGAATTTCATTTATGTATAATAGTCTTTATGATGGGATCGTTACCGATGCCATTTTTCTTACTGTAGGAATATTACTATCACTATTGGTTGCCTATCGTTCTGGGCTCATAAAGGCTACCGAAAATTTCAAATTGGGAATTGTTGCTGCCACTGGTGGTATAGCCATCGTTTACTTGATCAACTTTGTGATGGGGTTTTTTGGATCAAGCATGGGCGTGATGCAAATCGATAATGCCTCACCTATGAGTATAGGTTTTAGTGTTGTTGTTGTTATCATTGCAGCACTCAATCTGGTTTTAGACTTTGACTTTATCGAAGAAGGCGCTGAAAAAGGTGCCCCAAAATACATGGAATGGTATGGTGCTTTTGGACTTTTGGTAACCCTCATTTGGCTTTATCTTGAAATACTAAGACTTTTAGCCAAACTTAATTCCAGAAAATAGATAAGAAATAGTTGAACTTTTTAGGAACTGCTCCCATACTTGACTGAGTTTTGTGGAATATTTTTTTAGAATTAAAAAAATTCTTAATTATAATAGATTAAACCTTTGATATGAAATACTCGATAAAACCATTCTACTTCTTAATTGTAACAATAATTCTTTCCTGTAATTCCAATCAATCACTACCGTTTTCAGTGGCTCCAAAAATTGCAGAAAACCCCAATAAAGCAGCTCCTCTGACTGCCTATCTCGGTTTTGAAACCGATCACCCTATAGATTCAGTGTTCGTTGAAATCAATGATGGCGAAAGGGAAACAAAACTGAAATTCCACCGAAAGGATAAAACGGATCTTGGCTACCTTTTAAAGTACATGAAACCTCAAAAAAAACACAACATCTCCGTCCGTTTTAAGGACAATTCCGGTGAAGTATTTAACAACAATCAAATACTGACTTTTACAACTCCGGCACTTCCTCAAAAGGATTTTCTTTTTCCAAAAATTGAGATTACCAAAAATAAACAGAATGGGAAAGAACAAATGACCCTAATCAATCCCAGAAGAAGAGGCAGTATGATTCAAGAGAGTGGAAACAGGTTTAACCAAAACTATGGACTTTTGACCATCATTAACCAGAAAGGTGAAGTATTGTGGTACTATCAGAATGACTCTAGAATCAGTGATTTCGATCTTTTACCCAATGGGAATATTTCCTATATAACCCAAGACAATAAAATCATCGAAATAGATTTTGCGGGAAACGTTTCCAAGCAGTGGTATGCTGCTCAAAGACCAAGAGGAAAAGATGCCGATGCCATCCCAGTCAACACCCCTACTTTTCATCATGACACTGCCTTGTTGCCCAATGGTAATAGATTGGTATTGAGTACCGAAGCTAGAGAAATTGATGGTTATTACACCAGTGAATTGGATGCCCAAGCTCCTCGAAAAAAGCAAAATATAATGGGAGATGTTGTAGTAGAATTTAACCCTCAAGGTGAAATTGTCCACGAATGGAATAGTTTTCATCATTTGCCTGTAATGAGAATTGGATATGAAACTTTCAGCAATTATTGGATCAGAAGAGGATTTCCTAATACCATTGATTGGACGCATGCCAATGCGGTGGTGCCAATCCAAGGTCAGGACGCTTATTTGATCAACTTCCGCTATCAAAGTGCTATGGTTAAAGTCAACAAAAAAAGTGGTGAAATTGAATGGATTTTTGCTGAAAATTCTGGTTGGGGTGAGGATTTAAAAGACAAATTGATCCATTTGCCAGAAAGTGGTTTAAACTGGCACCAACACTCCCCTAGATATACTCAATCGGGTACATTATTGTTTTTTAATAATAACAACTACCAATCCAGACCTTTTGAAAAAACAAAAGAGATTGTTGATAGTCCCAGCTATTTGGTTGAATATAAAATTGATGAAGTCAACAAAAAAGCAACCAAATTGTGGAGCACGGAGAACGATGATGAAGAAAAGGTTTATAGCATAGCTATGGGTAGGGTCAGTGAACTCAAGAGTAGTGGAAATATTTTGGCTTGTTATGGTGCACTGCTTAGCCCAGAATATTTTGACGAAATGACTTGGTGGAACAGAATCAAATACCCTCAATGGACTATGGTTAGAGAATACACCAAAACCAAAACCCCAAAAGTAGTTTGGGAGATGAAATTGTTGCCCTTAACCCCCAACAGCAAAATTGGTTGGACTCTTTTCGGAGCCGAAAGGATTGAATAACTCGCTTATTATAATTTTTGTCAATTAATTGTTTACGTGTGCGAACACGAATTAACTAGAGTTTTATAAATTTATCTTAACAACATTAATTTCGTTTTAATATAAAAAATGATTAAAGCAAGAATGTCTATCCATCAATCCTTTATCGTTGGGTTTATTTTTTTGGGATTCAGCCTCATAGGTTTGGCACAGGAAACCCATCCCAACATGAACGTCAAATTCACTTCATCTTCGATCGATATTGATGGAAATGATTTGGAAGAGGTTTGGAAAACTGCTGACTCTACCTATGCGGGATGGACTCACTTTCCCAATGAATCAAACGATTTTAATAACCCAACGCAACTCAAATTGCTTTACGACGAAAATAATATATACATCATGTGTAAAGCATTTTCCGTATCAGATGATTATGTTATTCCTTCTCTAAAATGGGATTTCAGCGGTAGGGCATCCGATAAAATAAACTTTGTATTCGACACTTTTAGCGATGGTAATATTGCCTATATGTTTGGTTCAAATATGGCCGGTGTGAAAAGTGATATTTTGGTTTCCAATGGTGGAGTGGGGCTTCCTATTAATGACCTCAACAGAACTTGGGATGCCAAATTTGATGTCGAGGGGCAAACCTTTCCTGGATACTACATCATCGAAATGAGAATTCCTCTTTCAACACTCAATTTTCCCAAAGGAGCTACCTCTTGGCGTTTCAACTTTTTTAGGTTTGATACCACCGAATTTCAAAGAACCACTTGGGCTAGAATTCCTCAAGAGTTCAAAGATTATAACTTGGCTTTTATGGGTAAAATACACTTTGAAAAACCTTTGGGTAAATCCAATGCCAATATCTCCGTAATCCCTTTTATAAACGCTATCACAGTAAACGACTTCGAAAACGATAAGGCTTCGAGTGATATTTCTATTGGAGGAGATGTAAAAATCCCAATAGGAAACGGTCTGAATCTGGATGTAACCTACAATCCCGATTTTTCTCAAGTTGAAGTGGACGATGAAATCGTAAATCTTAGAAGATTTGAAATCAAACTCCCAGAAAAAAGACAATTTTTCTTACAAAACAGTGACCTTTTTTCGAATTTTGGTGCGGTAAGAACCATAACTCCTTTTTTTACCAGAAGAATTGGATTAGCCAGAAATGCTGAAGGCAAGCTGGTAGAAAATGACATCATAGGAGGCATTCGATTGAGTGGTAAAATAACGAATGGATTAAAAATAGGTTTGTTGAGTATGCTTACCAATGATGACCTGGCCAATGAAATACCCTCCAATTTGAATACCGTCCTTTCTCTCAATCAAAAAGTATTCAATCGCTCTGCACTCAAGTTTTTGTTCATCAATAGACAGACCGTAAAAGATTACGATTTCGTTGACCACAACGACACATTCAACCGTCTGATCGGCTTAGAATACGATTTAAACTCTGTTGATAATGTTTGGAATGGTAGGTTTTTCACTTACAACTCTTTCAGTCCTCTTAAGGACGAAAATGGATTTAGCGGTGGAGTAAGATTGAAAAAAGAAACTCGTCAGCAAGAAATCAGTTTTGAATACTCCTATTTGGGAGATGATTTTCGATCAGATCTGGGTATAATGAGAAGAATTGGAGTGTCAAAATTTAGCCCTTATTACGCTCACAAATTTTACCCCAAAAAAGGAAAGGTTAATTATTACAGACTGGCCTATAACCACTGGTTGTGGTTTAAATTAAATTCTTCTACCCAGAATATTCTTGAAAATAATTCCTTGGTAAGTTTTAGAGCTATCTATACCAACCAAAGTGAATTTGAATTCAGGGTTTTCAGATCAAGCGAATATTTCCCCAATGACTTTGACCCAACTGGAATAAATAGTGAAGCACCTCTTATTGGTGGGAATACTTATCATAGCAATATCTTCGAAGTCAGTTATTCCTCCAACAGGGCAAAGGATTTCTATTTTATAGTTGCACAGAACTATGGCAAATTCTACGACGGAAAGAAATATTCATTTGAAAACAGTTTTTTCTTCAGGATACAACCCAAACTACTGGCCAGCATAAAATTAAATTATGATGACATCAAATTAAATCACCTGAAAAAAACTGCAAAACTTTGGCTGGTGGGTCCAAAATTTGATTTTTCATTTACCAAAAAACTCTATTGGGCCACATTGGTCCAATTCAACTCACAATCCGAAAATCTCGGTGTCAACTCAAGGCTTCAATGGAGATTCAACGGACTCTCCAACCTCTTTCTCGTTTACAATGACAATTATTTGGTCAGAGAAACCAGCCCCTTATCCCCTCGAATGAGAAGTCTAAATCTCAAGATAACCTATTGGTTTTGAGTCTGAGTACTTTGGATTCGGTCACTCCTCCCCCACATTGCTATGGTTTAAAAAAGTCCTCCTCTTCAATGACCATAAAGTTACCCTCCATAGATGCATCGAAAAAAAAGGTAAACGTATGACGCTCTCCAAAATTAATCACTGTTTTTTGAAGATCTTCAAAGTAGAACGTCTTTGATTTATACTGTAAAAAAATTCTAGAAATGGGCAATTTGGTAAACAAATACTCTTCATTGTTACGGATATAAACATGGTTAAGATATTTTTTGTACTGATCTCTTACACAGACAATAATATCGTGATCTACAGTATTTTTAACCAGTAAAAAAGTGTTTGAAGTGGGAAAGACAACATCGGGAGGAAAACGATCTGCAAAGGTTTTGTCTCCAGTTTTACCTCTTTGTGCTTCAATGGAAAGCGGGAAGGACAATAAAAATGCCAAAAAAATATTTTTTAAATAAAAATTCATCTTGAGAAAGTTATACCATTAAAGTTAATGATTTATTAAGAAATGATAGAGAGTCTTGACCAAAAAAATACACGCTATTAAGACTTCAAAAAACTGACGATTTTGTCAATCACACTCTCCGTTCTTAAAATCCTGCGGTGTCCCAGACCCTTAGTAACAATCAATTCCCCGTTCTTGAGATTTTTATCAATGTTGATGGAATTGTAAAGCTCTACCTCCCTATCATTTTCATCATGGATAACTAATGTCTTGGCATTAATGGATTGGGCTGAGATAGAACTAGAAAACTCAGAAACATCTATGTTCGTTTTTCGGAAAAAGTAATTGTACATCAAACTTTGTGCTTTTTTTTCCAACCCAATCAACTCAAAATATTTTTCAAACAAATCCATGGACCGATCAAAGGGACTGATTAATATAAATTTTTTGATTTCTGGACGATGGGCACAAACATAAGCACTTGCAAATCCACCTCCAGAGTGCCCCAAAATCGCATCAAAAGGCCCCCAACGATTCAACAATGCTTCTAGGCAAAGAGTGAATTCAGGAAGATTGGTTATTAGGCCACGAGATTTACCATGGGCGGGAGCATCAAAAGCATAAACATCACAATTCAAACCTATTAATGCCTCTATGATTTTATAGAAATTGGTCGCTCTCCCACTCCATCCGTGCACAAGCATTACTTTGGTCCCCCTACCCTTCCAATGATAACAACAAATAGTTCTTCCTAGACTTTTGATGTTGAAAGATGATTTTTGAGCCTTTGATAAAACTGGAATTTCTCGCTCCTGAAGTTTGTACCTGAAAGGTTTGGAAAAGAAAAAAGCAGCCAAACGCATACTAAGGTAAGGGTGAATAAATTCTAAAATCCTCAATGAGTAAATAAAAGCAGAAGGAAGAACGATCCCTTGGTTGTCATTTCTTCGTTTATCCATTTCAAAAAATTCTCATTATAAACAGCTTTAAAAAAAAAATATCAGATTATAAATGTAAGAATCAAATATCTATTGACTTAGAGTATTTTAAAAGGTTTATTATGAATAATATAAATTAAGGATGTCAAACATTGATTAAAGTCTTATGGTTTATCTGGTTACAAAAAAAAACCATAAATTAACGTCATTATTAACAGATACTATTTTTATGAAACTTTTTAAAATTACAACTCTTATCCTGATCAGTACATTACTCTTCTCTTGCCAGCCAGCAGTGGAGTCAGCACCAGAAATAGATTTGACAACTTACAACCTCAATTTGGCTACTGCCCAAAAACTCATCGCCACTTATTCCAACGAAGACATAGAGGGTCAAAAACCACTATTGTGCCCAGGAGTAACTCATTATTCGCCTTTTTATGGGAGTGAACCCTCAAAACTGGAAGGTTTTTTGGCATCCAGTAAAGCGTGGATGGACAATTTTGATGAAATAACTTATTCCGAAGCAAAATGGTTTCCTGGAACAGATCAATCTGGAAAGGTTGACGGTTCTGTGATGACTATGGGAAAATGGACTTCTAAAAATACTGCTACAGGAAATGTTATCACGATTAATGCCTTTCATACTTTTGTATTCAATGAAAAAAATCAAATTCACGAGGCAAGAGACTTTTTCGATGCCTCTGGGGTGATGGCAGCGGCCATGAAAGTTGAATAATAATATTTTATCCCAAAAAAAAGCTCTTCTGAAGAAGAAGAGCTTTTTTTTTACGATTTCATTTATGTATTCTTCAGTAGGGTAATAAGGGGTTAAAAATTTTTTATTCCTTGAAATAGACCATAATCATTTCTCCACTTGGAAAGATGGAACATAATTTTTAAATTTATATTGAAAATACAGCCAAGTCGTTAAAAACTTTTAAAGTAAGTTCATGATGAAAAGAAGTGTGGTAATTGCGATTGCTTTTACTATTGTGTTGTTTGGACTACTTATAATCCCTCTCGATGGTGATATAGACAATACTTTTGTCTTTTTCCTTGGAAGATTTCACCCTATCATTCTCCATTTACCCATTGGGGGTCTGATGGTGCTTCTGTTGATGGAAATCATCAACAGGTTTCGTCCAGAAATGAATTTAGACGCTGCTTGTAATATTTTACTATGGTTTTCGGTAATCAGTATTTTACCTACTATTTCACTGGGTTTTCTTTTGGCTTCAAGTGGAAGTTATGAAGATGAATTGTTGAACTTTCACAAGTGGCTGGGTTGGTTTACGGCTTTGATATGTATTTGGTTGGTAGTTTTTCGTCAAAAAAAATCGAATAAGTCCACCGGATTATCTCGCTTATATTATTTCTTTTTATCCATCAATGTAGTTTTGTTATCATTGGCTGGTCATTATGGAGGCTATCTAACGCACGGAGAAGACTATTTGACCAAGTATATGCCTTCGGCCATGAAAACCTTCTTGAGGATTGATAATATGGATGATGAGTATTTGGTCATCAACACTGTAATGGATTCTTCTTCTAAAGAAGCTTTATATTATAAAAACAACATCAGACCCATCGTGGAGACCTATTGCTTTGAATGTCATGGTACAGAGAAACAAAAGGGAGATATGCGATTGGATACTTTACATTGGAACATGATGAATGGTCGTGATGCCGAGAGATGGCACGCTGCTCTAAATGTTATCAATTTGGGGGAAATGCCCCCGAAAAAAAAGCCTCAATTGAAGGACGAAGAGCGTCAAAAGTTGGTCAGCTGGTTGTCTGACAATTTAAAAAAAGCTGCTGTAGCCAAGCGAAAGGATAACAACAGTGTAATGCGAAGGTTAACCAAAGTCCAATACACCAAAAGTTTGAATGAATTGCTGGGGGTATCGGTCAATTTTGGAGATGTTTTACCCAGCGATGGAAAATCAAAAATGGGATTCAGTAACAACGGGAATATACTTCAAACTTCTTCCCTTCACATAGATTACTATCAAAAAATAGCGAGAGAGGCGCTGGATAAAGCCATTGTTTTTGGATCAAAACCCCAATCAAAAAGATATAAAGTTACACTGGGAAAAAATATAAGTTGTGGAAATTCAGGTGCCGAATTTGGTGGCTATCAAACAGCTCCTGTCAACAACGAAGATCTGGTAGTGGAAATCTTAGATAATCAAGGAAATACTCTTGGTAGCACTAGCGAGTCAGAACAGGATCCATTCAAACAAATCAAAAATAAAATTGGCATTGGCATGAGAGGTTCTGCCAGTAATCGTTACAATATTGTTAATGAAGGTATGGTGTTAAATTCGGCTCTACCTGCCAAAGAGGTTACTCCAAAGTCGTGGCAAGGCCCCTCCCCCAATTTGAAATTGTTAATCAAAGAAGATTTTCCAAGGACAGGTGATTTTGCTTTTAGAGTAGAGGCCTCAAAAGGCTTTCACTCTGCGGCCATTGAGCGCTTAATTGATTTGAGAAATGATCAACCAGCAACTTTATCTTCAAAAACTATAAATATAGTAGCTAAGGATCTTCAATACAGCAACGATTTTGTTTTAAAAAACAAGCATTGGTTGATGCCCAAAGATGTGGCCAAATATGTTCAAACTAAATTCACCTATCACATTCCTAAATCCGGTATTTATCAGATTGATTTGATTCACCCTTATGTGTCTGATGATGCGATGCCTTCTTACAGAATGAGTCTTTTGGGTCGGAAAAAAGAGGGTGTCATTGGGAAGCGCATCAATATGGATGTGACCTTGAAGAAGGAAAAAGAAATCACCACGCCCGTAACATTGGTCTATCTGTCAGAGGGAGAACATCAAGGTTTCATTGGGGGGAAATTCTTTGTTGGGTTTAGCCATATTGCTATCACTCCATTGCCAGAAGATGATCCATTGCCCAAAACACTTGAGGAAGAGGCGCTCAAAGATAATTCTACTTATACCGATATCAATCCTTCCATCCAAGTATTTGCAGGTTCTCGAACAGATGACGGAATGGATTATAAGACTTTTTCAGAACCAAAATATGTCACCGCATCGCTTGGACAAGTTCAGACTTTTGAATTTACTGGCAGATTAGAAAACCTACCCATTCCCTTGGGCAGCGATGATGTCAGTGGAGATTTGGCCAATATCTTTACGGTTGGGCTTTGGAACAATCACTTGGTCAAAGAAAGCAGCCTTAAAGGGCCACCATTGCTTATTAAATCGGTGGAATTTGAGGCGCCTTACTATCCAAATTGGCCTCCAAAAAGTCATACCAATATCTTTTTCAACTCTCCTAATAAAACAGATGCTGAAACCTATGCTAAGGAAGTTATCAGTCAATTTATGCAGCGTGCTTTTAGAAGACCAGTTGATTCCGTCGAATTGAACCGCTACCTGAGTTTTTGGAAAAATATCAAAAACGACTTTGACCGTTTTGAGGATGGGGTCAAGGAAGTCTTAATTGCTGTGTTGTGTTCTCCCAATTTCATCTATCTGTATGAACCCGAAATTCCCGAGTTGAAGGAAACAGAGGATCAATTTTATTTGGCGTCACAACTTTCCTACTTTCTTTGGAACTCCCCTCCAGATCAAACACTTACTGATTTGGCAGAATCAGGAGATTTACACGGTGAATTGTCTGAGCAAATAGATCGTATGATCGATAGTCCAAAAATTTCTGAACTGGTCAATTCATTTACCTACGAATGGTTGCGTTTGGATCGACACAAAAGTATGGATGTTGATGTTGAAGCATACGAAGATTTTACGCGGTTTGTAAAAGAGGATATGTTTAAAGAAACTTACCACTTCGTCCAATATGTTCTGAAAAACAATTTGAGTATTATGAATTTTATTGATTCAGATTTTGCTATGCTCAATCAAAATCTTGCCGAGTTCTATGGCATTGAAGGTGTAAAAGGAAATGAATTTCGACCAGTATCCCTCCCAGAAAATCAAAAGAGAGGGGGCTTACTTTCCCAAGGTTCTTTTTTGAGTGGACACTCCGATGGGGTTCAAGCACATCCCATCAAAAGAGCGGTATGGTTAAAAGAAAAAATTTTGGGAGACCATCCACCCCCACCTCCGCCCAATGTCCCTGAATTGGATCCCGAAACACCAGGTTTTGAGAATCTAACCCTCAAAGAACAGTTATTCTTACACAGAAATAAAGTTTCATGTATGCATTGTCATCGTAAAATCGATCCTTTTGGTGTAGTTTTTGAAAATTACGATGCCGTTGGACGGTTTCGATTAACTGCAAAAGACAAGCCCATTGATGTTAAATCAATTTTACCCGACGGAACAGAAGTGGTTGGTATTCAAGGAATTAAAGAGTATATTTTAGCGTTAAAAAAAGAAAATTTCACAAAATCATTGGTCGAAAATCTCTTCGCTTACGCCCTTGGACGTGATATTGGTTTTGCAGATGAGGAAGAAATTAATAATATTGTAGAAGAAGTCATTGATGATGATTATCGATTTAAAACTGTAATTGAACAAATCGTCTTGAGCCCTTCCTTTTATAAAAAAGAACAAAGTTGGTTTAATAAAATAGCTGGAAAATGAGTAAAAAATCTTGGCATTTGGATCGTCGAACCTTTATCAGAGGATTAGGTGTTAGTTGTATGTTGCCTTTTTTTGAAGGCATGGCGATGACCAGTTTTTCAAAATTTGCGGAGCCTAAATCTCCTAAACGATTGTGTTTTCTATATTTCCCAAATGGGGTGGGTTTACCTCCCAAAGAAAGTGTTTATCACAAAAAATGGAATTGGTTTCCCATTGGCGAAGGAACCAACTACCAATTGACAAAAAGTTTAGCACCCTTGTCCCCCTATAAAAACGACATGTCTATCATGGGAGGACTAAGTCATCCCTATAGCCGAAATGTACTCGGGCACATGGCTGGAGATTCTTTTTTGACAGGAGGAGATTTACGTGGTGAATACAAAAACAGTATTTCAGTAGATCAAGTCGCTGCGGAAAAATTAAGCCAACACACCCGTTTTCCTTCACTAATATTGTCAACAGATGGCGGTGTAGGTTACAAATCAAGAACCTCTACGCTTTCGTTTAATTCATCGGGGAGACCAATTCCATCTGAACACCGACAACGTGAAATATTCGAGCGTTATTTTTCTCCCGATGGTGGTGCTCCAACGCACGAAAGAAGAAAAAGCATCCACCAAGGTAAAAAAATAGTCGATCTGATCTTGGAAGACAGTAAGACCCTTAAAAAACGCCTAGGATCGAATGATCAAGAAAAATTGGAGGAATATTTAACTTCACTGGATCAAGTGGAGAAACAACTCAATCGAAACGAGCAATGGTTGGATATTCCAATGAAAGAATTTGATGCCAGTTTAATTAATCTTGATGTTGATCCTACAACAGCCCCCGAGGATTATGTTCGATCTATGATGGATTTGATGATTCTTGGCTTTCAAACCGATGCGACTAGAGTCATCAGTTATATGATGGCACGCGAAGACGGTATGGGATTCGGTGATAATTTCCCAAAAATCGCTTTGGGACTTCAAGGACATCACACGATTTCTCATGATAAAGGAACTGGACATTGGGAAGACTGGGGAAGACTGGATCGATGGTATGCTAAGCAATTTGCTTATTTCATCGATAAAATGAAAAACACAAAAGACGTTCATGGATCACTGTTGGACAATACACTTATCCTTTATGGAAGTGCCTGTAGTACAACCCATAATGCCAGAAATTGCCCTTTGATTTTAGCCGGTGGTTCCAAGCTGGGTATTCAACACGGAGCTTATACAAAGTTTGAGGAAAAAGACGAGCGTTTATCCAACTTGTTTGTCAGTATGTTAAACAAATTGGATATAGAAACAGAAAGTTTTTCAGACAGTACAGGGAAGCTATCTACCTCTATTTTATAAAATTATAACCCCTCTCTCACAAGTTCATTGGGTCAGAAATCAATGGATTAGAATTTCATTGAGCATCTCCATTTTGTCGAAAAAAATTTGATCCTCAAAATTAAAATTTTTCTTTTTATCCTTATCTGCATATATCAAAACATCAAAGCCTCCTGCTATAGCCGCCTGAGCTCCATAGGTACTGTCTTCAATTACTACACAATCTTCGGGACGAAAACCCATTTGTTTTGCAGCATATAAGTATATGGCTGGATCGGGTTTCCATTTACGTATATCATAACAACTAAAAATTCGATCCGTTGGAAAAAACGAAATCAAATCTACCTTGGTCAGATTTAAATTTATCTTTTCTCTAGGACCACTTGAAGCCACACAGAAGGGTATAGTAATGTTTTTCAAAACATCGTGAATCCCATTGATAGGTTGGAGGTCTGCTTGAAAAGCGGAATAGGTTTTTGCTCTGTATTGTTTTTCGAAATCATCGGGGATTTCCGTTTTGGCTTTCTCACTCAGATATTGAACGATGCTGATAAAAGAATTTCCAGTAAACTCATTAAAAGCTTTTTCAAAACTAATGGATAAACCGATTTTTTTGGCCATTTCTACCCACACTCTTGCGGCTATGGTTTCGCTGTCGACCAATACCCCATCGCAGTCAAAAATGATGCATTTGTACTTCATTAATTTTGCCCCAACATGATATAGATTAGAATAGTGATGAAGCAGAGGACAATGGACATAGGTTTGGTGTATTTCCATTCACTTAGATCAACAATTTTCAAATTCTCGATCTTAAATTCCTCGCTGATTGGATAAAAATAAGACATTATAAACATTACAAAAATATTGATGATAAACTCAATTCCCCAGATGTGAATAAAATGAATATCCGTCTTTAAAATAAAGGTAGTAGTTATGTAAAAAGCCAATCCGACAATTAAAGCTGCTTTGGCTCCCGTTGCTGAAACTCTTTTTAAAAAGAATCCCGCTAAAATAATGGAAGCAATGGGGATAAAGAAAATACCATTTAACTGCTGTAGTAATTGATAAAGTCCATCTGGAGCGTTGGCCACCATCGGAGCAACAAGAATAGCAAACACGGCCAAAACGGTTGAAGCCAACTTTCCAACCCTAACCAATTTTTTGTCTGAGCTATTCACACCGATATGTCGTTTATAAATATCAATACTAAAAATGGTAGCGGCACTGTTTAGGACACTATTAAATGTACTCAAAACAGCTCCCATAACCACTGCTGCAAATAAACCTACCATACTAGCAGGCAATACTTTTTTAATCAACTCAGGATAGATCATGTCTTGATTGTCGTACAAACTATCTCCGTAATAGTAAAAACCGATAACACCGGGTAAAATTATAATAATGGGAACCAATATTTTCAAAACCCCTGTGAACAAAAGACCTTTTTGTGCTTCAACTAGATTTTTGGCTCCTAATGCTCTTTGAATGATGGTCTGATTCATACTCCAGAAATATATTTGATTGATGATCAAACCTGTAAACAAAACTTCAAAAGGCATCACCGAGTCTTTGGCTCCAATGACATTAAATTTTTCAGGACTGTTTTCAAAAACTTTGAGCAAGCCTGTTATGGGATTCCCATCACCGATACTTACCAAAGCGATAAGCGGAATTGCCAAGCCTCCAATTAGAAGTCCATATCCGTTTATGGTATCTGATATTGCAACAGCCTTTAAGCCTCCAAAAATGGCGTAAATAGAGCCAATAATACCAATACCAATTACTGTAATCCAAATACCTTCAGCCCTACTGATTCCAAAAACTTCGGAAATATTAAATATGCTTTCAAGATTTATTGCACCTGTATAGAGTACTATGGGCAATAGGGTCACAACAAAAGAAATCATTAGAAAAAGGGCAACCATAGTTCTGGTGGTATTGTCAAATCTTTTTTCGAGGAATTGTGGAATGGTAGTTAGTCCCATCTTTAAGTACATGGGAACAAAAAAGATAGCTGCTGCAACCAGTGCCAGAGCAGAAGTTACCTCCCACCCTATGATAATAAAACCATTTTTATAGGACGAGCCATTCATTCCGATAAGATGCTCTGTTGAAATATTGGTCAACAACATCGAGCCTGCTATGACAACCCCCGTCAAACTTCTTCCTCCAAGAAAATAACCGTCTTGTGAGTCGAGTTTCTCCTTTCTAAGCTTTCTCCATGAGTAAATAGCGACAAAAGCAATAAATGCAGTAAAGGTTAAAAAGGTTAACATGTCTAGGTGTTTATTAATTTAGTGATGGAGTCTTTGTTTCTTCTTCATTTCAGAATTTTCCATTTTGGCCTCATCTACAGTTTTCATCTCTGAAACTTGAGCTATGGGCACCTCCCACCATCCATAACCATCAACCCCTTGATAGCGATCACAGGTGGTATAAATGACCGTTGTTTTATCAATAGCTTTGGCATCTTTAAGGGCATTAGTGAGGCTTTGATAATCATTACACTCAATCACGTGAGCCCCCAAGCTTCTTGCATTCTCTGCCAAATTAATCGGTAAAGTCGCGTTACTTGATGTTTCATCACCATCTATTCTTTGTGAGTTTTGGTTCCTGAATAAATATCGAGTCCCAAAACCCTCACTTCCTAGACTTCTCGAAAGTGACCCAATACTTTTGTATCCATCGTTATCAATCAAAACAATGGTGAGTTTATAATCCTCTTGTATAGAAGTTACTATCTCTTGAGAAAGCATCAAATAGCTTCCATCTCCAACCATGACGTATATTTCACGACTGGGGTCAGCCATTTTGGCCCCCAATCCTCCTGCAATTTCATAACCCATACAGGAAAATCCATACTCCAAATGAAAACTTTTATTGCTTTTTGTTCTCCAAAGTTTGTGGAGATCACCTGGTAAGCTACCTGCTGCGCACAATACCACATCGTTGTCATCTGCAAAATTATTTACTGCACCGATGATTTCTCCTTGACTCAATTGGTTGTTATGGCGATAATTATAGATTTCTGAAACTTTTTCCTCCCATGAATGGTTGTATTGGGCAACACGATTCTGATAATCCTCAGACACTCGATAGTCCTCCAAAAGACTCATCAATTCTTCCAATACGGCCTTTGCATCCCCTTGTAACATTAAACCCCCGTGCTTTGCGGCATCGAATTCTGTGATGTTGATGTTTACAAATTTGACATTAGGATTCTGAAATGCTGTTTTGGAGGAAGTCGTAAAATCACTGTATCTGGTTCCTAATCCTATGATTAAATCAGCTTCTTCTGAGATTTGATTTGCTCCTGGTGTTCCGGTTGCTCCAACAGCTCCCAATTGGTGAGGGTCATCAAAGCGCAAAGCTCCTTTGCCCGCAAAAGTTTCTGAAATGGGAATATGGGTTTTGTGAACAAATTTCTTGAGTGTTTCCAGAGCACCGCTATAGTGACTACCACCACCAGCAATGATGAGTGGTTTCTCACTTTCTTTGATCATTTCAACAGCGCGTTCTAGCTGATTCAGATCGGGTCTGGGTCTTGCAATAGTCCAGATTTTTTTTTCAAAAAAATCAAGGGGATAATCAAAGGCTTCTGCCTGAACATCTTGAGGAATGGCGAGGGTAACGGCTCCAGTTTCGGCAGGAGAAGTGAGGACTCTCATCACTTCAGGAAGTGCGAATAAAATTTGTTCTGGCCTATTGATACGATCCCAATATTTTGAAATGGGCTTAAAACAATCGTTTACAGAAATGTCTTGTGAATTAGCTGATTCCAATTGTTGTAAAACGGGAGCTACATTTCTTTTTGCAAAAATATCACTGGGAATCAATAAAACGGGTAGGCGATTGATTGTAGCTCCAGCCGCGGCAGTTATCATATTGGTGGCACCAGGGCCAATGGAGGTCGTACAAATGAAAGTACTCAATCTATTTTTCATTTTGGCAAAGGCTGCAGCCGTATGAACCATGGATTGCTCATTTCGACACTGATAGTATTTCAAGGCGTTTTGTTGTTGTATCGCTTGTCCTATTCCGGCAACATTACCGTGTCCTAAGATTCCAAAACAACCAGCAAAAAATTTATTCGTTTTACCATCTCGCTCGACATATTGTTCACTTAGGTATTTAATTACCGCTTGGGCTACCGTCAATCTGATTGATTTCATACTAAATATTTTTTTTATTGATCGATCTCTTTAAATACTCGGTTCATCAATAATAAGGCTAATTTCTTGATTACGATTAATTTCAGCGGTTTTGACAGGTCTATTTTCTTTTATTGATTTAATGGCAGCCAAACCTATTTTCAATGATTGCAATCCATCATTTCCATCCACAGGTAAATCGGTATTATTGCTCAAGGCATAAATAAATTCTCGAATTTCTGTTTTGTAAGCGGCGGCATATCTTTCTAGAAAAAAGTGAAGTGGGAGTGCCGCATGACTGCCCTCGCTATTGAATAGCTGATGCGTATCATGTAAATTATTGTCTGCCTTAACCATACCCCTAGAACCAAAGACTTCTACCCTTTGATCATAACCATAGGCAGCCTCTCTACTGTTGTCGATGATCGCCATTGTTCCGTCTTCATAGGTTAATGTAATTACTGCTGAGTCTATATCTCCTACTCGGCTCAATTCAGGATTAATAAGGGCTGCTCCCTTGGCATAAACCTCAACAACTTCTTTATCGACTAGAAATCTCGCCATATCAAAATCATGAATGGTCATGTCTAAAAACAATCCTCCTGATTGAACAACATAGCTAATGGGAGGTGCCTGTGGATCACGACTGGTAATTTTTACCAAGTGGTGATTTCCAATAGCTCCTTGAGCAACCAATTTTTTAACTTTTAGAAACTCTTGATCAAACCGTCGATTAAAACCGAGCATAAGCTTTATCCCTTTTGACTCGACAAGTTTTAATACTTCCAAGACTCGTCCTAAATTTAAATCTAATGGTTTTTCGCAAAATACTGCGATTCCGGCATAGGCGGCCATTTCAACATAATCAGCGTGAGTGTCTGTTGGTGAACAAATAACAACTGCATCAATAGTTGACTCTTTAATCATCTGTTCATAGGAATTGAATATTTGATCAATCCCTTTTTTTTTGGCGAACTGGTGACCCTCAACCTGGGTATCCATTGCGGCAACTACCTCAACTTGATCCATTAACAGAAGGTTTTCCAGATGAATTTTACCAATTCTTCCAAGACCTGCTATAGCAAACTTATATTTTTTCATTGTTTATAATCCTAAAGTTTTTATATACGCTCGATTTGATTCTGCGCAAATTTTTGGGTGTCCCATACCTGGTAAAATATCCTGTTCTACCACTATCCAATCATCATAGCCCAATTCATTCAATTGGTTGACAATGGCTTGAAAGTCGACATTACCTTTTCCAAGCTCACAGAAGACTCCTTTTTTGATGGCATCAAAATAGTCACCATTTTCTTTTTGGGAATTTTCAGCTGCCTTGGGATTAAAGTCCTTAAAGTGGACATGCGAAAGACGGTTGGCATATTTTTTAAGCATTGTGGCAGGATTACCTCCGCCGAAAGCACAGTGTCCAGTGTCCAAACACAGACCTACAAGTTCGGGATCAGTGAGCTCCATCAATCGATCGATTTCATTAGGTGTTTCAATAAATCCACCGCAATGATGATGAAAAACAGTTTTAATCCCATAAGTTTCCTTGACTGCTTTTGCAATTTGATTGGCACCCTCTGCATAATCAATCCATTGTTGGTCGCTCAATTCCATGTCTGATGAAATTCTCCCAGCATTTTGGGTTCTTTGAGGGTCTTTTCCGTTGTCATCGGCCAATACAATCAAAGCGTCTTTAAAACCTGCTTCATACATTAAATGGGCTACCTTGAGTGCATCATCAACCCCACTTTGATGTCTATCTTTATCTTTGAGATCAACAGGAACAAAAGCCCCCAAAAGTTTAAGGTCTCTTTTGTTTAATTCCTTACGTAAATCATCGGGGGAAGTGGGCATGAATCCCCAATCTCCCAATTCTGTTCCTATATAGCCTGTTGACTTAATTTCATCCAAGACTTGTTCAAACCCAATGTCTTCAGATTGCTCTTCCAAGTCAAATTCTAAAGCTCCCCAAGAGCAAGGTGCATTTGCTATTTTGATCATTTTATCAACATTAAAACTTTCGTGACCAGATATTCGGCCATCTTTCAATTACAACTTTAGTTTGGGTGAAAAATTCAATGGCATGTTTACCCTGACCATGAAGATCCCCAAAAAAACTATCTTTCCATCCACTAAAAGGAAATTGTGCCATTGGTGCAGCAACACCAATATTAATTCCAATATTGCCCGCATCAGCTTCATTTCTAAACTTCCTGGCACTGGCTCCATTACTGGTGAATAAACAGGCCATATTTCCATATTGCCCAGAATTCACAAAAGCGATAGCTTCCTCTATTGTCTTCATAGAAATAAGACTCATTACAGGACCAAAAATTTCGGTTTTAATCAATTGCTTAGCCAAATGAACATTTTCTAAAATCGTAGGAGCTAGAAAATTCCCTTCTTCATAACCGGAAACCTTTGTTTTTCGGCCATCGAGTAATGCATTTGCCCCCTCGGAGATCCCAAGTTCTATAAGATCGGTTATTCTGTTTTTACTTTCAGGGGTAATGACTGGCCCCATACTCACTCCTTTATCCCAACCATATCCAACGGTTCTGGACTTTACGGTCTCGTATAAAGCATCTTTTAGATTGTTGCCTTGATCATCAACTGTGACTATGGTCGAAGCCGCAAGGCATCTTTGCCCAGCACAACCATATACGGAATCTGCAATGATTTTGGTAGACATCTCAATATCTGCATCGGGAAGAACGATGACTGGATTTTTGGCTCCACCCTGTGCTTGAACTCTTTTCCCGTTGGCCGTTCCCTTGGAATAAATGTATCTGGCAACAGGAGTACTACCAACAAAGCTAATGGCCTTGATGGTAGGATGCTCTAAAATTGCATCAACGGTTTCTTTACCCCCATGAACCATATTGACCAATCCTTTGGGAAGATCCAATTGATCCATTAGGAAAAAAATCTTCATCATCGTCATTGGTACCTTCTCAGAGGGTTTTACGATAAAAGCATTTCCCGTTGCAATGGCATAAGGCAAAAACCAAAAAACGATCATACTCGGAAAATTAAACGGAGTAATACAAGCCGTAACTCCAAGAGGTTGTCTGATCATCATCTCATCTATGCCCGTTGCGATGTCTTCAATCACATCACCAGCCATCAACATGGGAGTTCCACAGGCTACTTCAATGTTTTCAATAGCCCTTTGAATTTCTCCAAATGATTCATCTCTTGTCTTTCCAGATTCGTTTGTTATGGTTCTGGCAATGTCTTCTCTGTTGGATTCAAAAAGTGACTTTAAGTGGTACAAAACCTGCACTCTTTTCATTACTGGAACCTTACTCCATTCCTTTTGGGCCGTGAAAGCAGTTTCACATGCTGTGGTTACATCAATTGCGGTAGAGCTTCCATAGGGCACTTTTGCTAAAATCGCCTGATTGGCTGGATTTACTACTTCAATGGTCTCTGTTGAACTACTTTTGACCCATTCACCATTGATATAATTTTTTAATACTTCCATTAATTGTTTATTATTTATTTCTCTATTTCGTTTTGTCAGGCTTTTAAAATACTAAGTCTAAAATCCTCCTCTTTCATTGATAAATGACATAGACTCGTTCAAGTAGGGCATAAAATTTGCGCATCCTTTTTTGGTGACAACTTGTGCTCCACTGGCATTTCCCATTCTACAAGATTTATACAAATCCCAACCCTGAAGAATACCATAAAGAAATCCACTAGCAAAAGCATCACCTGCACCCAAAACATTCAATATCTCAACAGGAAATCCAGGGACATCCTTTTTTGAACCGTCGGGGTAATGTATACTCGCTCCAGCAGAACCTTTTTTTACAATAAGTGTTTCTATACCCAAAGCCAGTAATTGTTGGATGGAGGAATCTATATCACCCTTGATTTCGGGAGCAGAAATTTGCTGATCTTTAATCGTTACTTGAGAGGTACTACTCATAGTAGCAGCCAAAATTTCTTCCTCTGTTCCAATAGCAATTTTCACTTTAGAGAGTAAGGCCCTAATGGTCAAACCAAATGCGCGATAATCGTGCCACTGATCTGCCCTAAAGTCTAGGTCTAAAACAACATCTATATCATTTTTATCGGCCACCTCGGCAGCGAAGAAAGTTGCACTTCTCGTTGGTTCAATATTGAGGGCAGTGCCGTTCAACAGCACAATCTTATAATCATTAATCTTTGCCTTAATGACATCATCAATGGTGATTTGACTGTCTGCGGCATTGTCTCTGTAATAGACCAAAGGAAATTTGTCGGGTGGTTCAATGCCCAAAACGACAGCACTGCTTCTTGTTCCTTTGATGGTGGAAATACATTGTGTATTGACTCCTTCATTTTCTAGGAAATTCAAAATGAATGTTCCCACTTTGTCATCGCCCACACCTGTAAGTAAACTGGCATTTACTCCCAATCTGGCACATCCTACCGCAATATTGAGTGGAGATCCTCCCACAAAGGCGTCAAAACCCTTTATGTCATTAAAGGGAGCCCCTATGTTTTGAGAATAGAGGTCTATAGAAGATCTACCAATGGTTAAAACATCGTGTTTTTTTTCAGTCATAATTATTCATTTCGGCAGTTACTAAGGGTAATCTTTTGTCTTTAGAAGACCAAGAATCGTAAATCCACTCATGGTCAGGATCTGTAGTGTTGGCCAAACATTGATCTGTGCCTGCCAAAAAGTTTAAGTAGTAACAATGAAAGCCATGCTCTGCAACCACAGGATGGAACCCTTTTGGAATCAAAACAACATCATTGTGTTTTGCTCTTACCATCTCATCCAAAGACTTATCTTTTGTATAAATCTGTTGAATGGCGTATGCTTCAGGTTTTTGAAATTTATAGAAATAGGTTTCTTCTTGTATCGGTTCCAATACATTCCCCTTATCGTCCAAAATACGTTCATCGTGCTTGTGGGCTGGAAATGAACTCCAATTTCCAGACGGTGTATATACTTCTCTGGATACAATTTTACTACAACCAAATCCAGGAGGAACAAGGTCATTAAATTGTCTTGTTGCATTATCTCCACCAAAAATAACAACTTGTGTTTCCTCGGGGGTTACAAATTTTGCAGGAAAATCCTCATCTGACTTACACCACCCATAGGCAATGTCCAAAACTTCACTGGTTGCAGTGAGTTTAAATGTGGAGTGTGGAGGTAAATAGAGCGTATGAGCGACACCGCTAAACACATCTTTTCTGCCATTTTTTGTTTCCCATTCGCCTCTATTGCTACTGACCTTAAAATTACCACTGAGAAGGACAATTACCATCTCGTTATCTTCTGTGTTGTGCTCCCATTCAACATCACATTTCATTTGACGTGCTTCAAAATTTAAATATTCCCATTGAGCAGACTCCGGGGTGACCCTTTGATAGATTTCTGAAGAAGTGTCTGGTTTTTGGAGTAATGGTGAATTGGATTTCATAGGTAATATTTAATTGAATTGATTGGCTTTTCCTGTGGCTTTCAATAGGTCAAATTTATTGATCATAAACTTCTCATAGGCCTCTATATATTGTTTCCCAGGGATAATTGGATCAAATTGATCGGGATTGTCTTTGAAAAACTCCCTGTGGATTCTTGCCCACAAAATTCGTGTATCGGTCGCTATATTTATTTTACAGATACCATAGGAAATGGATTTTACAACCTCTTCTGGAGCTACACCTGATGCAGTTTTCTCAAGTTTGCCACCACTATTATTAATTTTATTGACTTCTTCAAGGTCTACACTTGAGCCCCCATGTAAAACTAGCGGGAATTCGGGAAGCAGCTTTTGAATTTTTTCGAGTATATCAAATTGAATTCCTTGACCTCCAGAAAACTTATAGGCTCCATGGCTGGTTCCAACAGCAACAGCCAAGCTGTTGCACTGGGTTTCATTGACAAACTGCAATGCTTCATCTGGATGGGTGTACTTGGCCATTTTTTCGTCTATTGAGATATCATCCTCTACCCCACTGAGAACTCCTAATTCCGCTTCTACAAAAATGTGCTTTGCTTTTGCTTTCTCAACTACCGCTCGGGTTCTCTTCACATTTTGACGGAAATCGTCATGAGAAGCATCAATCATGACGGAATCATAGGATTCGGAATCTATAGCATCAAAAATATGAGATTCAACCCCGTGATCTAAATGCACAGCAAATTTCGCCTTAGGGTAAATTTTTGCCGCAGCACGAATCATTCCGATAAGCATTTTGGGATGGGCATAATTTCTAGATACTGGAGTAATTTGAACAATAAAAGGGGCATTGGCTTTTTCACCAGCACGAAAAAGTCCATGAATCTGTTCCATGGTAAAGACGTTAACGGCTGCAATAGCATATTTTGAATAACATTTATGGAACAAAATATGAGGAGAAACTACCATTCAAGTTTGATGAAATTTTGAAATTTAAATTTTTATAAAATTAATAATTTAATAATCTTGAGGTAAATCATCTCTTGGAATCCTTTGCAAACGATTGCATTTAATAATCGCTAATTCTGAAAGTCTTTTTTTGTCTCGATTTTCCTTGAGGTTCCTCTGATGACCAGTTCAGTTTTAAAAATTTCATTCCTAAATTGGGTACTTTCCTCCTTGATTTCTTGAAGTAGAATTCTGACTGACAACATACCCATACTGTAAACAGGCTGCCAAACCGATGATAAGGGGGGAGTAAAGTAAGAGGAATGAGGCTCGTCATCAAAACCAATGATAGAAATGTCATCAGGAATTTTAAAATCTAGTTTTTTGGCCGTTCTCATAGCAGACACTGCCAACCGATCATTGACAGCAAAGATAGCATCCGGTACGTTATTTGATTTTAAAAGGGTTTCTACAGGCACTATCCCATCCTCATGATTAAATCCTTCTGTCTGGATAATCATCTCTTTTTTAACAGGAAGACCATTTTTCTTTAATGCATCGATATAACCCCGAAGTCTATTACTATTGGTTGATAGGTGTGAAAAACCTGTAATATGAGCTATTCTTTTACATCCTGTTTTGATCAAGTAATCAACTGCTTCAAATGCACCCCTGTAATCATCTACCAATACTTTATGGGCTTCTAAGCCTTCGCAGTCCCTATCAAAAATAACTAAGGGAATCCCATTTCCTTGAAGACTTCTAAAGTGATCAAAATTTTTGGTTTCGGAGGAAGGAGCTACCAAAACCCCTGCCAATTGAATTTTGGAAAGTTTTTCTATAATTCGCGCTTCTTCTTCATAGGATTCATTTGAAATAAAAATCATGATATTGAATTCGGTCGAAACCATGACGTCTTGAATTCCTACAATGGTGGAAGAAAAAAAGTGACTGGTTATTTCGGGTACAATTACCGCTATTATTTTGGATGATTGACGCAACAAATCCAAAGCCAAAGTGTTGGGCTGATAATTCCATTTCTTCGCCAAGGCCTTAACCCGTTCTCTTGTTTCAAGCTTTAGTGCAGGATGATCCTGAAGTGCACGGGAAACGGTAGAAGTTGAAACATTTAACTCCTGAGCTAAATCTTTGATGGTGACTCTGTTTTTTCCCATTCAAATTATATATTAGATGTTCAGTATTAGATTTAAAATGAAAAATAATTATATAAATCCTTAAATTAAATATTCATCTAATACAATCAAATATAACCAATACTTATTTTAAAAGTTTGATATTTAGGATTGTTTGAATAATTTCTTTGCAAAGGTTTGCAGAATTGATTTTGAATTTAAAGTTTCAATTTGAAAAAAAATCACTTATTTCAAATATAAATCCTATGATGATGATAAATATTTTCAAATCCATTCCCCTGTTATTGGTCTTTTTTTTGACCCAATTGGGTTTTGCTCAAAAAAAGGACTTTTCATTGATTCACTCACACAATGATTATTATCAAAAAGTACCTTTTTGGCAAGCCTACTCTTGTGGACTAAATTCTATCGAGATTGATATTTTTTTGAAAAATGATTCACTTTATGTTACTCACTCTGAAGATGAAATTATTAAAAATCGAGACATAGAAAGTTTGTACCTAAAGCCACTACGAAATGCTTTAGAATTAGGATTTAGAAATAATTTACCTCTACAATTTTTAATTGACATAAAATCTGATGCCAAAAAAACACTCAATAAACTGATCGAAATATTAAAAAACTATCCTAAATTAATAGAAAACCCAAGTGTCGATTTTGTCATATCAGGTAACAGACCTCCAACCGAAGAATATTTAAACTATCCTGATTTTATCCATTTTGATTATCAAAGTTTGGAACCGATCGAAAATCAAAAAATATGGGATAAAATATCGATGATAAGTTTGAGCTTTAGAAAAACCTCGGAATGGAATGGAAAAGGTCGATTGGTAGATTTGGATTACAAGAAAATTAAATCAATAATTGACAAAGCTCATTCCTATAACAAACCCTTTAGATTTTGGGCGACTCCAGATTCAAAAACAGCATGGAAGGTTTTTAGGGACATCGGCGTTGACTTCATCAATACAGACCAACCTTGTAAGGCTTCAGATTATTTAAGCACATTAGATCAGCGCCTCTACAACACAAATAAAAAAACAAGTATATATCAACCTACTTTTGAACATGACCAAAAAAATATAACTGTAGAGAACATCATTTTAATGATTGGTGATGGAAATGGATTGTCTCAAATATCAGCTGCAAACCTCATTAATGGTGGAGCTCTAACTCTCACCCAACTGAAAAGTATTGGTCTTATTAAAACCCAATCCGATGATGATTTTACAACAGACTCTGCAGCTGCTGCTACAGCCATTGCTATAGGTGAAAAAACCAAGAATAGAGTCATAGGATTGGATGCTCAATATGGTGTCAAAAAAAACATAACTGAAATATTGTCTGATAATGGTTTTGTAACGGGATGCATCACCAGTGATGAAATTACTGGAGCTACTCCCGCATCTTTCTATGCGCATCGGAGGGATAGATCTGAAAAAAATGGAATGATTAAAGATCTCCTCAACAGTCAACTCTCATTATTTGTTGGAGGGGGAGCTCTGAGCTTTAATATGAAGGATTTAGAAGAAAAATTTTATTTATATGACAACATAAATGAACTAGAAAAGAGTAAGAAAGAGAGGGTCGGTCATTTTATTTCTGAAATAGACGTACCAAGTGTGGACGTGAGGGGGAATATTCTTTCAATGGCTACCTCAAAGGGAATCCAATTCCTCAACAATAAGCAAAAGCCCTTTTTTCTTATGGTGGAGGGCGCTCAAATTGATTGGTATGGTCATGAAAATCAATTTCCTAAAGTGATCGAGGAAATAATAGATTTTGATTTGGCAATTGCAGAGGCCATTAAATTTGCTGATCAAAATAAAAACACTTTAGTTTTGATCACTGCTGACCATGAAACTTCTGGCCTTAGTATTTTATCTGGAAATCTGGACAACAACACCCTAGAGGGTTCATTTGCAACTCATGACCACACGGGTATGATGGTGCCTGTTTTTGCTTATGGTCCGTATTCTCAAAATTTTCAGGGAGTCTATAATAATTATGATTTGTTTCATAAGATCATTGGTCTCCTATTAAAAAAATAGTTTTAAAAAAGATTTAGAATTTAACCCCAGATTTGAGTGAAATACTATTTATTTTTTGGTTTGGTTTTTTTAATAAGTTTTCTCTGTGCTCAATCCGTAGGGTTTGAAGCTAGAACTAATGGCAATTCCTATTTGTCTCTCTTTTACAAAGGATTTGAGTCAAGACATAGAACCCGATTAGATGAAAATAGATTTACTTATCGTTTAAACCTACCTATGAATGAAAGAGTGGGAATCAGTATTCCTATTCATCATAAATTAGAAAAAAATCAAACTACACTAGAGCCACGGATTATAGTAAATCTCAATAAGTACAAACTATGGGTTCAAAATGAATTTTGGTTTGATGAGCCCATGAATACTGCTTTTGCAATTGATTACAAGAAAAAAAGCATTACCTACAGAATGGGTTGGGACACTTCGAACACCTTCCGGTGCAGGGTAAAGTATAAATTCAGAAAATAGTGGTTCGTTTCATTACTTTAGAAATAAAACATGTGGTGGAATAATTTGTTTGGGTATGCCAGGCCCTTTATAAAAGGCATCTAACCATGCTCCTCCCTGTTGATTGTGATAATCCAAGGTGATTTTATGGAATCCCGGTTTTAGTGTTATACTTCCCTTTCTTTCTATTGCTCCATGTCCCCCATCATTATCAACTACCAAGGTATCGTTGATGTATAGTCGACTGCCGTCATCAGAGAGCAAATAAAAATGATATTTGCCGCTTTTTTCAATTTTGATGGAGGAAGTGAATTGAATTCCAAATTGATATTTTACTTGATTAATATTATCAATTCTAAATTGATAGGTCTTTCCTGACTTTATAGACTTCAATTGCTTGAAATTGGGTAAGAAATCCATGTCTTTATTACTCTCATAGTAGTGATAACGGATCCCATTATTGGAAGAGGTATTAAGCATTCTGTAATAAGCTTTTGATACTTTACTCTCTTGATCAGTCCCTTTAAATGCTTTTGCCATCACAACGGTACTTTCGGAAAGCGAAAATTTACTTTGATATAATTTTGAATTTTGGGTTGGTATTGATCCATCGGTAGTATATCTGATCACTGCATCATCTAAGGACTCCATCACTACCTCAGCCTCTTGATCGACATACAAACCACCGGCCACATCATACAAATTGGCTTTTGGATAAATCGTTGGGGCAGGGATTTTTATTTTTTGATTTTGCAATTCAGGTTCGGGTACCCCTTTAAAAGCAGTTATTACTGGTCTCCCTATCCATGCTTGTGGCTGATCTAAACCCATTAAAAGGGCTGCTGTAGCCGCATTGTCATAGGTGTAAACCTGATTTTTGATCAAATAATTCTTCTTGATGCCCTTTCCGAAAATTATAAACGGTATCTCAATTTCATCCTCAGTTTCTCCCCCATGGCCAAAACCAATTCCACCGTGATCCGCTGATATAATGAAGGTTGTTTTATCATAAATTCCGGCATCTTTAGTGGATTGTATTATTTGCCCAATCTGCAAATCAACGTGTGCCACTGCATCATAAAAGTGAGACGTCTTGTGTCCCAAACTATGACCCACATGATCCACCTCGTCAAGGTGTATAAATAGAAAATCAGGAGTTTTTTGTTTAATGTAATCGATTGCCTTTTGAACAGTCAATTCGTCATTGTTCTGAGTAGTATCATAATCCAACACACTCCTTTCAATCAAACGTCCAAAACCACCCCATGTATAAATGGCTCCCATTTCTATCTCAGGTCTTTGTTTGCGCGCTACGCTAAAAATTGTTGGGAAGATTCTCTCTTCTCCTTGAATTACCGCTGGCAAAGTATGTTCATCCCTTTCCCAGCCATTAGAAGTGATTCCGTGTTGTTCAGGTCCCGCTCCAGAGACCATAGAGGCCCAGTTAGTACTGCTTGAAGTGGGAAGAACACCTCGTGCATTTAAGGTATATGAGCCATTGGCCATCAACTCATCCATCACTGGGGTATCTGCATTTATTATCCCATTGGGACTCATCGCATCCACACCAATTATGATAAGATGCTCTGTTTTAAAATCTTTAGGATTTTGATTTTTTTCACATGCTAAAATCAAAAAAATGAAAAAGAAAATACTTTTTGAAATAAGAGTGAAAAAACTTTTTTGGTAGGTCATTACATTAAATTTATTTGCTTTTATCTAAGGTGTAAATGATTAAATCTCATTAAACGACAAAAGCAGGTATGAATACCTGCTTTTGTCGTTTCAAAAATCAAGTCTATATATTAATAGCCTTTATTTTGTTCTAGGAATCCATCATTCCCTGATGCAGCATCAACTGTTTTTTGTGGGATAGGAAATAACCTATTGTTAGGATCGGAATCTGATTTTTCTGTCCAAGAATCTTCGTATTTCCCAAAACGAATTTGGTCGGTACGTCTGAACCCTTCCCAGTACAATTCAAATCCACGCTCACGATACATTGACTCCAAATTTAAAGAAGTTAATGCAGGAGGGGTCTGCGCTGGTCGGGCATTTCTTGCCGATCTAACCGTATTCACATCAGTCAAGGCTCCAGCACTATCACCATTTCTTAATTTGGCTTCAGCTCTCATTAAGTAAATTTCAGCCAATCGCATGAGAACTAAGTCAACACTACTGAAATTATTTCCATTAGGAGAAGTTCTACTGAACTGATACTTAGCTACCCTATATCCTGTATTATGATAGGATCCTTCGTTCGTGAAATCAACCATTTTGGTATGATTAACATAACCGACATCTCTATCTGGTCCGTTTCCTTTTCTCTGCTTTACTGGCATGATTTTAACACCTGTATCACAGGTTTCAAATTTACCATCACTTCCCTTTCTTGGACCCCACAATACTCCACGAATAATTCCTCTGTCGATTTCAAATTCAGTAGGTTCTACACAGTAGTAACTGTTTTCAGTTTCGGATTCTAATAAATTAGAACGTCCTTCGAAATCAGCCAACACATCAGCAGGGATGATGGTGTTTTTTTGATAAAAACGCGCATCAGCCTCGGCAGGGTCTGTACTTCCATAAGCATCTACCCATGTTTGGTAAAAGTCAGAAGTAATAGCAGGTCCATCTGTTCCATCGGCACTTGGATGCTCGGGTCTTGGAAACCATGATCCAGCCAGTGACCAGTAGGCCCATCTTGAGTGTTCTCTTTTAAGAACACCTCTTTGATCTAAAGCAAAAATCAGTTCAGGATTGCTGTTGTTTTCATCATTAAATAGATCAAAATACTCAGGTGAGATAGAAAACTTATTACTGCTAATAATGTTACTCGTATACTCAATAACCTTGTTCATGTCCTCAGAAGAAAAAGTGGGTGTTCCATAAGGATCTCTGTAAACAGCAGCATTAAGATGTAATCTTGCCAAGAATCCCCATACTGCAGATTGTGAAATTCTACCGGGAGCCCGATTGGAGTTGATTTTATCCACTACTGAAGACAAATCACTTTCAATATTATCAATGGCATCTTGACCTCTTAAAACCGATGATAATTCATCAGAAGATTCTTTTTTAAGAACCAATCCCCAACCATCCAACATCAACATATTCAGGTATGCTCTTAAGGCAATCATTTCGTACAAAGCTCCACTTGCTTCAGCATTTCCAGCATTGGCCAAAGGAGTTAGTACCTCTATGGCTGATAAGGTTCTGGATAGGTTGGTAGATATTCTATCCCATCCAGCTCCTACCAAACTATTGGAAGGGGTAATGGTATGCTTATGGGCAGCCATAAACTTACCTCCATCATACCAATCGGTTCCACCACGGTAAGGAAGAATTGCTTCGTCAGAAGTAATAAGTTGTAAGCCGTAATAGTTGGTGTGTCTCCAAGTCCATGAAATATATCCATAGGCAGGAGCCAATGCTCCAGAAATTGTTTCAGCTTGCTCTCCGAAGGCGGCTTCGTCTAGTCTTTCTTCCTCCAAGTCTGTACAATTCAATAAGAATAGTGGGCTTAGAGCGAATATTATGAATTTAATTTTATTTTTCATTTTAGTAATTTTTTAAATTAGAATGAAGCATTTAACCCAAACAAAATCGTTTTAGGCATAGGATAGGTAAAACGATCAATACCAAAGGTTTGAATACCACCTATATCGCTTCCAGTATTCACCTCGGGATCAAAGCCAGAATAATCTGTAATTACAAACAAGTTCTGACCCGTTAAAGACAACCTTATGTTCTGAACAAAATCTCCCAAACCAATGGTCTGAGGATCTAATGTGTATCCGAGTGTAGCGTTATTCAATCGCAAATAACTACCGTCTTCCAGATAACGTGTAGAAACCTCATTGGCATTACTATTGTCCTCATTAGGGTAAAGGGTAGCAAAGTCAGTAGTATTTAGGTTTCTTCCCAATTGACTGGTACTGAACAATGACATTTTGGTGTGATTAAAGATTTTATTCCCCGAAACACCGTTAAAGTTCAATCCTAAGTCAAAGCTCTTATAATTAAGATTTAAGTAAAAAGCATAAATCATATTAGGCAATGCAGTTCCTACAGCTGCTCTGTCATTATCAAGAGATTCTCCATCAGCTACTACATCTTTGTATTGGCTTAATCCATCACTTCCAATCCCAATGAATTCTTTCATGAAGAAGGTTCCGATGGGCTCACCATTCATATATCCGTTGATAGTAGCTCCCGTCTGACCTGCACCTGTTGCTGCTCCTGTGGTTAAAATTTCAAATGGAGAATTGGCAACCTTGTTGTTTATTGAAGAAACATTACCTCCAATGTCGTAAGTAATATCGTTACCCATACTTCCGTTGTAATTCAAAGCAATCTCAATCCCTGAATTTTGGATTTCCATATCCTGAATATTTGTCCAGTTGGATTCTGTCGGCTGAATAGGGTCAACTGAAGTAGCAAACAATACAACATCAGTTGCCACTTTGTTAAAGTAATCTATGGTTCCCGACAATTTGCTATCGAGTGCAGCAAAATCAAGTCCTACGTTGATTTGAGAAGAAACTTCCCATTGCAAATTGGGATTGGGAGTTCTAACAGGAACGGTTCCAAAGGGATAGTCATCAATTGATGATTCTGTTCCACTAAGTGGGTAAGTATCGTTCTCTCCCTTGGTATCTTTATAACTCGCCAAACTCACCTTACTGGGAATACCGTCTTGGTTTCCTGTTTGTCCCCAACTGGCTCTTAACTTCAAGTTAGAGAACGTTTCGTTGTCAGACATAAAGTCTTCACTAGAGATATTCCAACCCAATGCAACAGAGGGGAAATAACCATATTTGTTATTGGCACCAAACTTGGATGAACCATCAGCTCTGAGAGTGGCAGTCACTAAGTATTTATTTGCATATCCGTAGTTGACCCTACCAAAATAAGATTGTTGCTCATTGATGAAAGCGCTACCATTTAACGTAGTAGGAAGGACATCTGAACTGATTTGATCTTGATAACGAGGTTCTATTCCGTTATTGGCAAAACCCTCAGACTCATAAATTTTATGACTGTAAGTAGCTTCCTGATAGGAATGCCCCACTAATAGAATTACATTATGATCTCCTTGATTGTAATTATAAGTCAATGTGTTTTCGATCAAGCTATTAGTGTTTAGAGTAAACCTATTGTACAAAGATCCATCTTCATATCCTTCAAGTTCATTATAAGGATTCTCAAACATGTCTTGGTTGGTTGAGGAATAATCTACCCCTACATTGAGCTTATAGGTTAAGCCATCGATGATTTCCAAAGAAGGCGAAAAATTGGCCAATATTCTGTTGTTTACAATTTCATTGGTATAAATCTCATTACGAACAATTGGATTTAACATGTCTTGAATTACAGTGGGTTCACCATTGGTGTATACCGGAATGGTTGGATTTAATTGAAGCATATCAACAACAGAAGAACCTATGTTAGGTCTATTATTAACATTTCTGGTTGCTGTTAAATTCATGTCAATATTAAGTTTTCCATCCCAAGCCTTTTGATTAAGGTTCAAACGACCAGAATATCTTTTCAAGTCACTGTTGTTGAAAATACCAGACTGATCATCAACTCCCAAAGAAGTGTAATAAGAAAACTTCTCATTAACATTTCCACTCATAGAGAAATTGATGTTTTTAGAAATACCTGTTCTCATTAATTCATCTTGCCAATTGGTATTACCCCCAAAATCATTAAGAGTTCCACCAACAGAGGGAACTTTTTTTCTGAATTCCGCTGCACTAAAAACATCAATGTTGTTAGAAATAGTTGACATAGCAGTTGAAACCGAAAGGTTCATTTCTGTTTTGCCCATGGTTCCTTTCTTGGTCGTAATTACAATTACACCATTGGCCGCTCTTGCTCCGTAAATAGCGGCAGCAGAGGCATCTTTTAAAACATCTATAGAAGCAATGTCTTGTGGATTGATAAAGTTTAATGGATTGGTAACTCCAAAAGAGCTGTTGTCAATGATAAAACCATCAACTACAAATAATGGAGTGGTACCCGATCTTAAACTTCCAATTCCTCGAATGATAATGTTTTGCGCTGCTCCTGGTTCTCCACTGGTAGCAGTTACATTCACCCCAGATATTTTACCTTGTAGAAGTTGACCTGGATTGGCAACAACCCCACGGTTAAAGTCCTCACTTTTAATAGAACTAATGGCTCCAGTAACATCAGATTTTCTTTGAGTACCATATCCTGTTACTACAACTTCTTCTAGGTTCTCTGTATCGGACATGAGCTGTACCGCAAGACTGTTTTGATTCCCAACTTCGATTTCTTGATTTAAAAAACCGACGAATGAAACAACTAAAACAGCATTCTCATCACTGACGTTGATGGTGAAATTACCATCAAAATCTGTCAGAACACCATTTGAAGTTCCTTTTTCGACAATGTTTGCGCCAGGGAGTGGCATTCCTTCACTGTCGGTAATTTTTCCGCTTACTGTTTTTTGAATAACAGATTGGATTTTTAGTTCCTTGGAATTTTCAGGATTAGCATAAGCACCTACCATTGGAACAAATGCAATGAGAAAAGCCAAAAACATCTTTAGAGTTAGGTCACTGTATTCACTCATATGAGGAATACAATACTTTTTATTTTTCTTCATTGTTTAGTAATTGAATTATTTTATTATAAATTTATGTTAAAATATGTGGGATTTATAAATACCTTTCTTAAATTTTTTGCAAACGTTTGCATAGAATTGAACTTTAAGAACCTCATTTTAAAGATTTCAGAAACAAAGTGTTCACTTCAATATATGGTATTGAATTTTCTAAGGGATATGAACCAAAGAATGACTTTAATTTGGGATCAACAATAATAAAGGATTAGCTACTGTCTTATTATAGAAGTCTGTTCTTCTGAATAATTTGCTGCTAACGATCTTTACCTGATAAATAAAAAGATCAGCAAATTACTTTCTAAAACAATGCTCGAAAAACTGGTCAATGGGTTATGGGAAATTAAAAGAATAGAATACTTAGAACTTATAAAGAACTAAAATATAGTATTTTATAGGTGCTTTAAAGTAATATTGGGGCAAAAATATTATTTAAAGATTTGTAGTCTTAATTTAAAAACCCCATCCGTTTTTAATGGGATGGGGTTTTAAAGTTTGCTAGTAACCAGGATTCTGCTCGAGTGCAGAGTTTGAATCTAACTCTTGTTCGGGAATCGGAAATAACACATGGTGTGCCTGAGCATTAGTTTTACCTCTTGCTTTAGCTCCACTAATAAAACTTCCATGTCGAATAAGGGATCTTCTTCTGTGCCCTTCAGCATGGAACTCCCAACCTCTTTCAACAAGAATTTGATCTCTCAAGGATTCCTTGGTAGGATAATCAGAAAGAATGTAGTCAGGAGCATTAGATCTTCTTCTAACCTCATTTAACAAATCTATCGATTCTTGATTAGGACCACTTATTTCGTTTAGAGCCTCTGCCCTGTTAATCAATACCTCAGCATATCTTAGAATGGGCATGTCATTTCCATGACGTGGGCCCAATCCGTTAGGATCTGGAGTAAACTTTACAGGTCTAGGATATTTCTTCTCCACACCGGCTGTAATGGGATCTGTCATCAGATTAATTTGTTCCCCTCCTTTGTTGATATATTGTTTGAGAATCCAACCGTACTTTCCATTTGGTGGGTCGTACTCGTTTGCTCTCTGATCATCTGCATGAAAAGAATTCACAAACCATCTCCACAGTTGAAACTGAGCACCATAATTAACTTGACCTGTTTGATATCCAACTGGATAAGCATGAGGTGTATAGTTCCAAGCCAATGCTTGAATTGGTGCAGTGGCTAATGATCCAAAGACAAAAATCATTTCGGCATTACCTTCATTTTCTACAGAAAATACCCCCTCTACATTGGGGAACAAGCTATGTTTACCAAGATCAATGACTTGCTTGTTTGTATCTGCAGCTTTCTGCCATTGCTTAGTATCCAGATAGAATCGACCCAGTAGGGATAATGCAGCAGATTTTGTAGCCTTACCATAAATTTCGGGTTCAACCGGAAGGTTTTGAGCCGCACTTGTTAGTTCACTTTCGATAAATGCCTTTGTCTCAGCATCGGTTGCACGGGAAGGATTAAGATCTAGCTCTCCAGAAACAATTAATGGTAAAGCTCCAAAGAAGTCATAAAGAATTACATAATTATAAGCTCTTAGAAAGGTAGCCTCTGCCTTAAGAGAAGCAACTTTTGAAGCTGAGAGTGAAGTTACATTATCTATATTATCCAAAATAGAGTTTGCAACACCAATTGCAGAATAACGATCTCTCCAGACATTCCTGAAGAAATTATTACTTTCATTCCAATTGAATTCGGCAAAGGTAGCAGCAGGTGCAGCATATCCTCCCCCTCTTTCAAGCATTAAATCAGACGTCCATTCACCAAAGGTGAACCATTCTTCTCTATAATTAGGTCTTGATTGTCTGTATGCAGCAGTTAAAGTAGCATTAATACCACTTTCACTGGCTAAAAACGCATCTGGTGCGTATTGGGTAAAAACTTCTTCCTCTAAGAAATCAGAGCAAGAAAAAGTGATTAAACCAATTAAAATTAAAATATATTTTTTCATTTTTTTGTGTTTAAAAGTTCAACTTACATCCTATCCTTATTATCCTAGACAAAGGATAATTTGCGAAATCCGCCCTAGAGATACCAGTTCCATCAGAGTTACCGTCTGGATCAAAACCTACATAGTCTGGTGCAACAGTCAACAGGTTTTCTCCTGAGATATATACATTTCCTGATTTAATAAAATCCACATTAGTTAATGGTAAATTATAATTTAATGTGATGTTTTTAATCCTCATGAATGATGCATCTTGAACTGTATATGTATTTACTTTATTAGTTCCATCAGAATATGAAGTGTAATTAACTCCTGATGGGTAAGCAGCATCGGTATTTGATGTTGTCCAACGGTCTAGGTAATGAATCGCTAAATGATTTCTTTCCTTGTTGATAGGATAAAGAGATTCTGCAGCAAGATTACTGAAGTTTTCAATTCCTTGTACTCCCTGTATATATATTTCTAGAGAGAAATCTTTATATCCAAATCTATTGGTAATTCCAAATGTAAAATCCGCAAATGGATCTCCAAGTATTACTCTGTCATCCCCATCAATTTTGTTGTTGTCATCTTGATCTACAAATTTTGGATGACCTGGAAGTGCATTAGGTTGGGCAGATCCAGCAATATCATCTCCTTCTTGGAAAATACCATTCAATTCATAACCATAGAAGGACAAAATAGGAGAACCAACTTGTGTAATTCTATAATTTCCCGAAAATCCAAATGATCCTGAAATCACTTCAGCTGCAAAAGTTGGTAACTCAACAACTTCATTTTTTAAGAAAGACATTACAATATCTGTATCCCATGTCCATTCCTTGTCAACATTTCTTGAACTAAATGAAAAATCGACCCCTGAGTTTTTGACCTGACCAAAGTTCGTTCTTACGGATGAGAATCCAGTAGTAAGTGGAACTGGCTGTTGGAAAAGTTGGTCATAGGTGTTTCTGTCAAAGTAATCAATACTTCCCGAAAACCTATTATTTGCAATTGAAAAATCAACTCCAATATTTACCTCCTTTGTTGTTTCCCATTTCAAATCTTGATTTGCAATTCTTGCGGGCACTGCACCCGATACGGTTGTTCCTCCAAGAATCGCATTACTGCCAGCCTGAAATGTCGTAATGGTTTCAAAGTTTTGAATACCTTGGTTTCCAATTTCTCCATAACCCGCTCTAAGTTTGAGTTCACTGAACAATTCATTACTCTCCATGAAGGGTTCAGATGACAACTTCCAACCTAAAGAAGCTGATGGGAATGTTGCATACTTGTATTTATCCGAAAATCTTGAGGTACCATCCCTTCTTATTGATGCGGTGAATAAATATTTATCTTTAAAGGAATAATTAAGTCTTGCCAATGAAGATTGTAAGGTGTTAGTGAATTTTCCTGATTCTGCATTTAAAGTATCACTATTTCCACTCTGCTGTAAATTCGTTGTGGTCACGTGAGATAACATATCAGAAGCTACTGATTGGTGAAATCTAGTTGTATTGCTTTCGTATGTAATACCCCCCAAAAATTTAAAATCGTGATCACCAAATTCTCTTTGATACTCTGCTAGGTATTCAGCAATCCAATAGTTTGATTCACTATTTCGAATCGTTGATCTTCCATTTACTCCTCTACCCACTTGAAATTTGTCATTTTCATACAAGTCACGTCTGGTATCCGATAAATTGGTTCCGAATCTGGCTGTAGCTGTAAGTCCTTCGATAATCTTATAATCAACCGACGCAGTGGCATATATTCTGTTGCTACTAACTTGTTGATCCCATCCTTGAATTATAGCCTCAGGATTTTCAATGGCCACAAGTGGATTCACATCATAATATCCCTCGGAATTTACCTCTGGTCCAATGGTAGGATCAAAAAGCAATGCAGCAGCGAGTAAACCTACTCCTTCATTGGTTCCTCTCCCCATTTTTACATTGTCAATCTCAGATCTGTTGATACTGACATTTAAATTGATATTTAGTTTTTCGTTGGGAGTGAGCCCATAATTGATACGAGCGTTGTATTTTTTTTCTCCACTTTCTCTTATAACCCCTTCATTATTAAGGTGGTTGAGAGATACATAGTAATTGGAAGTGTCTGACCCACCTGACATAGTGACTTGGTGGTTCTGGACTGTAGAACTTCTAAAAATAATATCTTGCCAATCGTATCCTTCACCCATTGCAGATATATCAGCAGCTGAAGATAGTACATCTCCTCCACCTTCAACATTGATATCGCTGAGCACTTTAAGATATTCTCCGCCATTGAGCATATCTACTCTTTCATTAACGGATTGAAAACCAAAGTAATTTTCATAAGAGACTACCATTTCTCCACTTTTACCTCTTTTAGTTGTAATAAGTACTACACCATTTGCAGCACGAGATCCATATATGGCAGAGGCAGAAGCGTCTTTAAGGACTTCAATGGAATCAATATCATCTGGACTTAATGCAGTAAGTGAACCGCCAGGCAGACCATCAATAACAACAAGTACATCATTGCTGGCATTGATTGATCCTGCACCTCTGATTTTTATGTCGATTGCTCCTCCTGGTGCCGAGTCACTTTGACTGATATGAACACCTGAGGCTTTACCATTCAGTAATTGGAGCGCATTGGTGTTGGCTCCTTTTACAAAATCTTCACTTTTAACTTGAACAATTGCTCCGGTTAAGTCTCTCTTTTGTTGAGAACCATAACCGGTAATAACAACTTCATCCAGTTCATTACTGGGTTGTAAACTAAAGTTAAAATCTGATAATCCAGCGGTCGAAATCTCCTGAGTAGTATAACCAACATAAGAAATAACAATGACTGAATTTTCATCAGTAATTTCAATTGAATAGTTTCCGTCAAAATCAGTAACTACTCCATTGTTCGTGTTTTTTTCAAGTATTGTTGCTCCCGGAAGTGGTAAACCGGATTCATCAGTAATTGCACCTGTAACTTGAACTTGTGCAAAGGCTACGAATTGAAACAATACAAAGAAAAATAAACTAATAGCATATTTTCTCATACTTCAAAATTTAAATGTTTGTTTAGTCTGAAGATAAATATAAAAAAAATAACATATAGTTAGTAAGTTCTTCAAATCAAATTGAAAAATTACTGTCCCTTTATTACTCAACTTTAGATATTTAGAAAACTTTTAATTCAACCCCAAGTGATTTACCATCAATTGGATTAACAAGAAGAGTTTTAACCCTTAAATTGTTAAGTATAATGGTGGTCTGAAAATTGATATAGAATCCTATCCTGAATTAGATTCGCGATTGAAAAGTATGTAATTCGTAATATCTTCCCTTAGCTGCAATAAGTTCTTGGTGTTTTCCTTGTTCAATAATACCGCCGTTTTCGATGACTAAAATTTGATCTGCCTTTTGGATTGTACTCAATCGATGAGCAATCACAAAAGTGGTTCTATTGTGCATCAGAGCACCTAAGCTTTTTTGAATAAAGGCCTCGCTCTCTGTATCCAAATTAGAAGTAGCTTCATCTAAAACAACAATTTTTGGATCTGCCAATAAAGCTCTTGCAATGGAGATCCGCTGCTTTTGACCTCCTGATAGTTTTACACCTCGTTCACCGATGACAGTATCTAAGCCAATATCAAACCGATCGGAAAACTCGTCAACGTAAGCACTTTTTACAGCAGCTTGAAGGTCTTTTTCGGATGCATTAGGACGTGGAAAAAGAATGTTTTCACGGATACTGCCCTCGTATAAAAAATCGTCTTGAAGCACTACTCCCAGTTGACTTCTATAACTGCTTAAATCTACTGTTGACAAATCAGTTCCATCAATCAAAACTTGTCCTGATGTAGGGTTTAAAAAAGCGGTGACCAATCCTGCAATGGTAGATTTTCCTGACCCAGAGGATCCAACCAAAGCAGTTACGCTTCCTTGGGGCGCCAAAAAATTAATGTCGCGCAATACTTCTATTTGATTGTCATAGCTAAAAGAAATATTTTTGAAGGTCACATCTCCTTTTATACTTTTAATTTTTTTGGTTCTGATCGCCGGATTATTTTCCTCCTCTAATGAAAGTAATTCTTGGGTTCGATCAAGACCCGCTAGAGCTTCGGTCAATTGGCTACCTATATTACTCATTTGAACTATAGGTGCAATCATAAAACCTAAAAAAAGGGTAAAGGATACAAAATCACCATAAGTCATTGTCTTTTGCATAATAAAATAACCTCCCATTCCCATGATTCCTGCAGAAGCCAGTCCCAATAAAAAAGTTGAAGAACTGGTAATCAAAGCTGTTGCAGTGAGGCTTTTTTTTACATTTTGAAACAACTGGTCAACTCCTTCTTCAAAGACACGTATTTCTTGTGCCTCTGCATTAAATCCCTTGATGACCCTTACCCCATTTAAGGTTTCAGTAAGGCGACCTTTAACTTCAGCATTTATTTTACCTCTGGCTCTGAAAATTGGACGAATATATCCAAATGCTTTTAGGGCGATGAAACCAAAAACAATCACAGGTAATAAGACAAACGAGGTCATTGTTGCATTTATCCTAAGCAGAATAACTAAGGATAGAACGGCAGTCAAGCTCCCACCGATGAGTTGTACCAGTCCTGTACCTACTAAATTCCGTACTCCTTCTACATCACTCATCACACGTGAAACTAAGGCTCCAGACTTTTGATTGTCAAAAAAAGAAACTGGAAGCCTCAACAATTTCTGCTGTACTTTAGCACGTAGTATCGAAATCAATCGCTGTGCCTCTACACTCAATATACGGGTTAGAGAAAAAGAACTGACAGATTGAAATAGTAGAGCTACACAAACGACAGTGATCAAAAGATACAGGGCATCCATGTCCTGAGTTGGAATAACTTCATCAATCAGATTTTTGCTGGCGTATGGAAGTACCAAACCAGCGGTGCTACGTATAATAATTAAGACAAGTCCTAGGGATACTATTTTTCTTCTGGGCCAGATAAATTCTTTAAATGCCCAGCGAAAATTTACTTTTGTTTTTTCCATAATTAATACGTCGCTCAAAATTAGATTAATCTTTTTAGTATTTGCTTGAATCTTGGACTGGATATTTAAACGCTTCCAAGTTCGATTGGCTGATTTATTTTTCGCCCCGCACCAGCAAAACGTTTACCAAAATATATAGTACAATGGAAAATAAGGCCAAAATGATGATTAGATAGGCCAAAACATTTTTTGTCAAAAAAATTAATTTTTATTAATTAATAATCTTGTAATAACAGTTAAGGTATATTATTGGTCAGTATTGGGTTATTACTTTTTAATCATTCTCAATATTTCTATAAAAAAATCATCAATTAAAAACACCCAAGTCTAAAGATTGTAGGTTCATAATCTAGGGTATTAAAAAGACATTTAGGCCTTCTCTGTAAATAGCATCTTTCTAAAGCCTTTACTCCAGCCCCTCCGAAAACCCTTGATAAGCTTTTTTGGCCATAAAATTTTTGTCAAACAACAGTGGCCATTCATTGTCATTATTGTGGTGGGAAAGCAACCAAGAGTCGTCGTCTTTGATCCCCCATAAGGTCAAGGCGTATTTGTTTTTATCGGGTATAGTATTAAAAATCTTTACGACCTCTTTATATTTTGTCTTTTGCTGTTCTGCTCTGATGTCAGTCAACTCAGTAATATCTTTATTGGGATTAGACCTAACATCGATCTCTGAAAAGTGTAACAGCAGATTATTGTCCACTGCTCTGTTGGTGGCCAATTGAATTTGAGCTTTAGAAGGGTGAAGGTAGGAGATGTGCATTTGATAACCTACACCATCGATGGGGATTTGTCTTTGTTTCCAATCGTTGATCAGTTCGAATACTTTGTCTTGTTTTGAACTATTACTCGTCATATTGTAGTCGTTGTAAAACAATAATGCATTGGGGTCTGCTTCACGGGCATACTGAAAACATTTGGCCATATAATCTTCCCCCATACGACGTAAAAAAACGGTATTTCTCAATGAACCTCCTTGGTCACTCACTCCTTCGTTGACAACATCCCAAGAAGACACTTTTCCTTTGTAACGCCCTACTACTGTTTTGATATAATTTTTAACCTCTTCTTCAAATTCAGTGTCGGTTCCGGAGAAATTTTCAAGCCACTCTGGTGTAGCATTGTGCCAAACTAGGGCATGGCCGTGAACGTTAATTCCGTGCTCTGTGGCGTAATCTACAATTTGATCGGCCTTGGTCCAATTATAATTTCCTCTTTGTCGCAATATAGGCTGCATTTTCATCTCATACTCTGCGGTGATGCTGCTGAACTCCCTGCGAATCAAAGGATCATAATCCGCCTCTGAATTAAGGCGATTGGCATTGGTCGCTACGCCAATGTAGAAGTTTTCCGCTTTATCTTTTAGGCCACTTTCTTTCTGATTCTCATTTTGTTCTGTTGATGAATTGGAATCACTGGAGTCTTCCTTTGAGCAATTTATAAAAGTCAAAAAGACCAATATTAAAATAATATGGTGTTTAA